>JACCDM011156143.1_pt1 | contig 26737 bp, 32 predicted proteins | sample 7445851 | NCBI WGS metagenome assembly JACCDM01 (sample SAMN15323438, study PRJNA562643) | freshwater metagenome | isolation source: river surface water | place: USA:Blue River Watershed | collected 2017-08-16
ACCGCAGCATCTGCGATTACACGAGTTAGCAAATCAACTGCACGAATTGCGTCATCATTACCTGGAATTGGGTAATCAACAACGTCTGGATCGCAGTTAGTGTCAAGGATTGCAATAACTGGGATACCCAATTTGCGAGCCTCTTTGACAGCCAAGTGTTCTTTGTTGGTGTCGACGACCCAAATTGCGCTTGGGGTCTTTGCCATATCGCGAATACCGCCAAGCATGCGGGTTAGTTTGTCTTTTTCGCGACGAAGAATCAAAAGTTCTTTTTTGGTCAAACCAGATGCTGCAGAATCTTCAAGATCGCGAGCTTCAAGTTCTTTCAAGCGAGTTACTCGCTTTGAAACAGTTGCGAAGTTAGTCAACATACCGCCCAACCAGCGCTCGTTGACATATGGCATTCCAACCCGCTTTGCGTGAGTTGAAACTGCTTCTTGTGCTTGCTTCTTGGTTCCGACAAACAAAATGGTGCCACCGTGTGCAACTGTTTCGCGAACGAATTCGTATGCCTTGTCGATGTGACCGATAGATTGATGTAGGTCGATTACGTAGATGCCAGAGCGTTCAGTCAAAATGAAACGCTTCATCTTTGGATTCCAGCGTCGAGTTTGGTGTCCGAAGTGAACACCGCTGTCGAGCATCTGGCGCATTGTGATAACGGCCATGGCCATAGTCCTTTCAGTGGTCATGCAAATGCACAACCTTGTGGTTGTTTGTTGAACACTTTTGTGTTCAGCCCTGGCAATCTCCAATGACCGCAAACTAAATTCTTAGTCCGACCACGGTCTTTGGCTGTGTGGACCCACAGTCAAGATTGCGCGAATTAGCTAGCCGCAGTGGCTAGCGGGGGTGAGTGTACCTTCATTTCCAGAGCACGATTAACACCCAAAAACAGATGGATTTATGCACAACTTTGTTCAAAAGACTCACAAATTGGCGATATTGGCTCAAATTCGCAGATGACGTTCAGAATATTGCTTAGTTTGCTTCTAATCCCATCTTTGCTAGCCCCAACAAGCTCCGCCACAACGACCAGCCCAAAAGCCCAGGCGGTATTGCCCGCAAGTGGAGTTTGGCTTCGGCTGCCAGTAATCCCCTGGCCGAACTGGAAGCCGGGTCATCGCGGACTAGATATTCAAGCGCCGGCTGATTCTGAGGTTTTTGTGCCAGCGACTGGAATTGTTATTTGGGTTGGTCGGATTGGTAAAACAGTTGGACTCACTATCGATGCGGGTTCATCTATTAAACACACCCTCACTGGCGTGGAGTCTGAATTAGTGATTGGACAGAAAGTAAAACTGGGCCAATTTGCTGGTTGGGCAATTACAAATCAACATTGTGAAAATTTAGATTGCATACATTGGAGTGTGCGGCAAAAAGGAAGATACATAGATCCCCGTTGGTTGTTAAAACCAATTGTGTATCGATTACCTAAGCGCGCGGATGCGCTTGTTGATAAGCGCTTTTGAGTCGCGTCGCGGACACATGCGTATAAACCTGAGTAGTTGCAAGACTTGCATGGCCTAGTAGTTCTTGCACAGTTCGCAAGTCGGCTCCACCTTCAACTAAATGTGTTGCGGCTGTGTGGCGCAGTCCATGCGGACCCATCAATGGGGCATCAGCTAAGTGTCCAAGCACTTCATAAATCATTTCTCGAACTACACGTTGATCAATTCTTTTGCCACGGATTCCAAGAAAAACCGCATTCGTATTTTCTTTCAACATTTCAGGTCTACCAACCTGTAACCATCTTTCCAATGCATCACGAGCCGGAATTCCAAATGGCACAGTCCTCTGCTTATTGCCTTTGCCGGTGACTCTAAGTGTGTTGTCCGCAAAATTAATATCAATCAAATCTAAACCAACTAGCTCAGACACTCGAATTCCAGTCGCGTAAAGAAGTTCGAGGATTGCAAGATTTCGGATGCCAACCGGATTGTCATCATCTGACGAAATGCTTGCCACATTAAGCACTTCGTTAACCTGATCGGTAGTTAAATAATTAGGAAGAGTTTTTTTAGTCTTGGGAGGCACCAACATTAAACCAACATCGCTATTAAGTTTCTTGGTCTTAACTGCCCACGCAGTAAACGCCCTAACTGCGGCAACTCTTCTTGCGGTGGTTGCTGGACTATGAGATTCAAATTCACTTGCAAGCCAAATTCGCAAAATGCTTAATGACAGGTCGCTCAATTCATTACAGTCATTCTGCGCCATGACAGAAAACAATCTCTCCACATCTGCTACATACGCACGCACAGTGTGTTGACTTCTTCCGCTTGTGTTTAGCAGGAAGTCAGCAAATTCATTTAATGCTTCATCGAGCTGACCTGGAAGTTCTGTGGACACAGGTACAAGTTTGCCTCGAATACCTGCAAATCAGTGTGAATACTGCGGATAGTCCCCAATAATGAGTTCACAAATTTCAGCCACATTGGTAACCAGAATTGCACCGTCTCTAATTAATTGGTGGCAGCCAGCCGAACTTGCCGAATGAACTGATCCTGGAACTGCCATTACATCACGCCCAATCTGAGTGGCTTCGCCTGCGGTTGACATGGCACCGCTTCTGATTCTGGCCTCAACCACAATGGTTACTTTGGCAAGGGCTGCAATTAATCGGTTTCGAATTAGAAATCTGTGTCGAATTGGAATTGTTCCAGGTGGAACTTCACTGATTAATAATCCCGACTCAGATATTTTTTCAAATAGTTGCGAATTGGTTTTGGGATAAAGGACATCTACCCCACCTGCCATGACTGCAACTGTGAAGCCATTTCCAACAAGTGCACCGTGGTGTGCCGCAGCATCAATTCCAAATGCCCCACCTGAAACTACGTTTAAGTTTAAACCGGCCAACTTCATCGCAAAATCAGATGCAATGTTTTCGCCATAATTGCTTGCACTTCGTGCGCCCACAATTGATACCGATAATGGATTTAAATTTTGGATATTCCCTTTGAACCAAAGCCCGATTGGCGTCCTATCCGCCAAATCATTTAAAGATTCTGGCCAGAGCGGATGTTGCGGGGTTATGAAATTTTCATTCGGAAGACGGGCTAGAACTTTGGATTTTTCGATTTCAGAAAGTCTCTTGCGATATGTATCGGGCAGTAGATGAGGATTTGAAATTATTTCATTCCAAGAATGCCTTCTTGAAAGTTTATTTATTCTGCCATCACCAGGCTCGCAAATGTGGGCTAATAAAAATCTACATTCAGTCTCGCTTAGATCATCCATCGACCATCAGCCTCACGCAATTTAATAGCGGTTTCTACATCAGAGATTTCTGGATTTGAATGATCATGTAAATCTGCAACGGTCCAAGCCAATCTTGCAATTCGATCGATTCCTCTAGCTGACGAGCGCGAACTAACCAAATACTGATTTAAGCGGCTACTCGATTCGCCTTTGAGTGGAAAGAGTTCACGAATTGCGCTGCTTGGAATTTCAGCATTCTTTTTCCAAGGAGTGTCTTTTAATCTGTGTTGCGCTCTGCCGATTGCATTTTCAACTCTGACTCGAATTGCATCTGAATCTTCAGCTGAAGGTGAGTTGTAATCCAAGTCAAAAGCAGTTGGCGGATCCATCACAACTCGGATATCAACTCGATCCATTAACGGGCCTGAAATTCTGCCTAGATACCGTCTGCGTTGGGTAGGTGTGCATTGACATCTTCCATTTGGATCTAATGCATGACCACAAGGACACGGATTTGCTGCCAAAACTAATTGAAATGATGCAGGAAGTTCGAGTTTGAAAGTTCGCCTAGAGATCGAAACCTTTCCACTTTCTAAAGGTTGACGTAAAGCGTCTAAAACATTTGTGGCGAATTCTGGCGCTTCATCTAGGAACAGTACTCCGCGATGAGCTTGAGTGATCAGTCCAATTACTGGCACACCACTGCCGCCACCAATCAGTGATGTGTATGAAGAAGTGTGGTGAGGTGATGCAAAAGGTGGTTGAAAGTTCAAACCGCTAGACCTAGCGGACGCTGATTTAATTGCAGCCACTTCCAGAGCTTGCGAACGAGTGAGTTTTGGCAAAATTGAGGGCAATCGTTCGGCAAGTAAAGTCTTACCTACTCCAGGTGGCCCCAAAATCGCTAAGTGATGACCACCCGCGGCAGCAACTTCACACGCAAACTTTCCCCATACCTGCCCCTTAACTTGGCTGTAGTTTTCAGGTGGCGTTTGCTCACTAATTTCGATGTCTTCAGATTCTTCCTCGATTGATAGGAGTGGAAATTCGCCGCCACATAAATTTAAAACCTGAGATAGATGCGATACACCGACCACTTCAATCTCGCTAACTAGACGCGCAACTTCGGCATCTCGATGCGAAAGCACAATTCGTCTACAGCCTTTTTGCCTTGCCGCTATCGCAGCCAGTAAAGCGCCAGGCACTTGACGCACGCGTCCATCCAATGAAAGCTCACCATAAAACATGGTGTCATCGAGAATTGAATTTGCAATCTGATTGTCCGCTCGTGCAATTGCAATTGCGATTGGCAGGTCAAGTCCAGAGCCGTGTTTGGGAAGTGATGCAGGCGAAAGTCCGACGGTGATTCTGCGTTGTGGCCAAGTGCAACCTGTGTTTATCATCGCTGCTCGAACTCGATCTTTCGATTCATTAATTGAAGTGTCTGCAAGACCAGTCACATTCATTGCAATCAAACCATCTGACACATGACCTTCTACCTCAATTGCATAGCCTTCAACCCCTATAGGCACACATCCAAAAACTCTGGCAATACTCAAACTGATATTCCTTTAATATGTTTAATCTCTATAGTTGGACGCAAAATGATTCCAATTACATCTACTCGACCGAGATTCTTTTGAAACAGTCGCATTGCTTCATTCAAAGCCCTGTGTAAGCGATAAAACTTTTCAACATTGATGACTTCTAGTGGATGACCAAACTTGGCAGAGGTGCGAGTTTTAACCTCACAAACCACAAGCACTCCCTGGGATTCAAAAACTATATCTACCTCAACCCCGGCATATCTCGTGTTTTGCGAAAGAATAAATCCACCAGATTCTTGAATGTGCCTGACTGCAAATCTTTCACCCCAAACCCCGAGCTTGCGATTGGTTTTGGAGTTACGCATACCCAGATTTTGGATGAAGTTAGAAAACCATATTTAAATATTTATTTGCTGTGGAAAGCGATCTCTATTTTTAAGTTGTTTAGAACTATTCGCTGCTAAGTTTCCAAGAATGCCGGTGAATCGCAGTCAGCCCTTTTTCAGATATTGCTTCACGATGAGCACTAGTTCCGTAACCGACATTGTCGGCGAATCCATAGCCAGGAAATTGCGCTTCATACTTACGCATCAATGCATCTCTATGCACTTTCGCAACCACACTGGCAGCCGCAACACTTGCGCAACTCATATCAGCTTTTACTTTCATCACCACATTCCCTAAATATTCTGGTTCTGCTGGTGGTTCAGAAAACAAATCTCGAGTTGGAGGTGTCAACCAATTGTGACTTCCATCCAATATGGCAATGTCTGGGACAACCGATAGCGAGTTCAAAGCTCTATTGGCTGCCAATCGAAGTGCAGCAGTCATCCCAATCTCATCTATCTCGTTTGGCTGTGCATCACCGACTGCAGTTGAAATGGCCCAGTTAGCAATATTCGGAATTAACTTTTCGCGATTTATCAGCGTTAAAAGTTTGCTGTCCTTTAATCCCACTGGCACCGATGTGCAATTAACGTCGATGACGCAAACTCCAACTGTGACAGGTCCGGCATATGCGCCTCGACCTACTTCGTCGATACCGACGATTAAATTGTTTTCTTTGAACAACTCACGTTCGAGAGATAGGTCTGGTCCAATCGAACTGCGCGCCATCACTATTTCCGATTTTTCGGTACTTTACTTAATTCTTCAGGCGCAATCATTGTGCCGAATCGATCTAGTGGCCAGACCACTGAAACCACTTGTCCAACTACATTTTCGATTGGGACGGTTCCACTTGCAGTTTCGAGATGAAAGCGTGAATCGCTTGATTGTTGGCGATTGTCACCCATAACGAACAATCTTCCTTTGGGTACCACAATGTCGAATTTAATTTGGTCGCTAGAACCACGGGTGTAGTACTCATCTGTAAGTTCCTGGCCATTGACCACAATGTGTTTATTGGTGCAACACTTCACGTTGTCACCTGGCAAACCAATAACTCGTTTAACCAAATCGCTTCCAGAATTGGCCGGCAAAATTCCAATCCAGCTGAAAAGCTTTGTGAGATTGGCCTTAACTCCGGTTTCTGGCCGAGGATCTGGCAACCAATTTCCTGGGTCTGCAAAAACGACGATGTCACCCCGATTTATCTCGCCAAAACGATAACTTAATTTCGAAGCGATAATTCGATCATCCTTCAAAAGTGTTCCAACCATGGATTCACTTGGCACAAAAAACGCTTGGAAAATAAAGGTTCGCAAAAGCACAGATAGTGTGATTGCGGTAATCAAAATAAATGAAGTTTCTTTGAGCCAGGCCAAAATTCCGTTAGCTAAGGGAATCGAATCGCCACCATTCTTAGGTTTGGCTGAGTTCTCCGGATTTGATTCCAGATTTTCTTCAACCACAATTACTCCTAATCGACTTGGCGTATTCTCGCAGTTGGCCAATAGATACCAATCACGTGTCCCAAGATTTTGTCTGTGGCAATAGTGCCACCTCCTGGCATTCCAAGAAGGTTGCGACTGTCAGAAGATTGTTTGCGATTATCGCCCATAAGCCACATTCGACCTGCTGGAACAATGACATCAAAGCTGATTTCACTTGCAACCTGTCCATTTAAGTAATTCTCCCTCAACGGCTTGCCGTTGAGGATTAAGTTTCCTTTAGCAGTGCAACATTTAATTCGGTCTCCACCAATTGCAATCACTCGCTTTACAAACTCTGAGTGGTCCGCTGAAAAAGTGTCGACTCCATCAATCACTACAACATCACCGCGGTTTGGTTCAAAGAATCGAGCAACTTTATTTATCAATATGTGATCGGCAGTTTTTATTGTCGGTGACATTGAGCTAGACGTGACTGTGTACGTAGAAAAGAAAACCAATCTAAGAACAATCGCAATCACTGCCCCAACTAAGGCAAATTTCCATAAACCAAAAAACCGCACCGAGGTGCGGTTCTTTGACGACTTCAGGGTCATAAGTTTTTTACGCGTTGTCGCGAAGTTCCTTGATTTTGGCTTTCTTACCGCGAAGTTCGCGTAGGTAGTACAACTTCGCACGGCGGACATCACCACGGCTGACCAATTCAATTTTTTCAACCATTGGGGTGTGCAATGGGAACTTACGTTCTACACCAACACCGAATGAGACTTTACGAACGGTGTAGGTCTCACCAATTCCGCCACCTTGGCGACCGATAACGATGCCTTGGAAAATCTGGATACGTGAGCGGTTACCTTCGATAACTCGTACGTGCACCTTCAAGGTGTCACCTGTACGAAAATCTGGATGGTCGGTACGAATCGCACCTTCTGTTACATGATCAAGAGTTTGCATTTTGCGCTCCTCGATAAACGCCGCAGAACGGTCATCGGAATAGTTTTTTGGTTGTTGGCATTCCCGTTGCACCCACCCTCTGCGGCAGGCATGGTGCGAGAGCGCCAAGCAGGGGCGAAGTTTGGCAGAACCCAGGGTTTTTTAAAAATTACTCTGAATCTGTGAGTAGATCGGGGCGAAACTCAGCGGTTCGAGACTCAGCCGCGGCCCGCCTCCAAGCCGCGATGGCTGCGTGATTTCCACCTCGGAGTACCTCAGGCACCTCTAGGTCTCGCCAAACAGGTGGTTTTGTATAGACCGGTCCCTCAAGAAGATTTTCCATTTCCCCATCTGCAAAAGAGTCATCAAGCGCTGATTCTGAATTACCAAGTACACCTGGAATCAATCTGGCAATGGCTTCCACCATAACCAAAACAGCAGCTTCACCACCTGCAAGCACATAGTCCCCAATGGAGACTTCTCGCACCTTAATCCGCGTTGCGTAGTGCTGCATTACCCGCGAATCAATTCCTTCGTACCGGCCACATGCAAAAATCAAATGGTTTTCTTTTGCAAGTTCTGAACTAACTTTTTGCGTAAATCTTTCGCCACTAGGAGTTGGCACAATCAAAACTGAGTTTTCATTTACAAGCTGGTCGAGTAAATCTCCCCAAGGTTCTGGTTTCATAACCATACCTGGACCACCACCATATGGAGAGTCATCAACAGTTTGATGTTTGTCGGTCGTAACGCTTCGCAAATCGTGAACGTTTAAATCAATCACACCATCAGTAATCGCTTTTCCAACAAGTGATAGCTTTAATGGAGACAAATAATCTGGGAATATTGAAACAATATCAATTTTCATTTATTTCCTCCTCCATCAATCCTTGCGGAGGTAAAACCAAGATGCGACCAGCTTCCAAATCGATCTCTGGTACAAACTGTTCGACGAAAGGCAACAGCATTTCTTTGCCATCATTTAGTTTGATACTTAACAAATCATGGCCTGGCAAATGCAAAACGTCTTCTAGGACACCGATCTCGGAGCCATTTTCAATTACTTTCAGACCAATAAGCTGACGGTCGTAAAACTCATCTTCATCTTCTGGAAGATCCAAATCATCAACTTCAACCTCGACTAGATTGCCACGTAAAGTCTCACTGTCATTTCGGTCTTTGATGCCTTCAAACTTAACTAACAAAAGATTTTGATGCCACCGGATACTTTCTATTTTTATTGACTTACCGGTGGATAAAAAAACTGACGAACCGGGCGCGAAGCGCAATTCCGGTTCGTCAGTTCTAATTTCAACAGTCACTTCACCACGAATTCCATGAGGACGTCCAAGACGGCCCACAATTACGCGGCTCATGCCCATTTATTGCTCGTTTGCATCCAGAAAATCAATTCGCACGCTGCGTGCCCCATTTAATGCAGCCATAACAGTGCGAAGTGCAGTCGCGGTGCGACCGTTGCGGCCAATTACTCGACCTAGATCTTCTGGATTAACAGTAACTTCGAAAAGTTTCATGTCACGATTGAATTTTCCTCCACCGCGGGAATCACGATTAGATCGGTTCTGTCGAACTCGAACTACTACATCGTCTGGGTGATCCACGATTCCGCGGATGAGGTGCTCTAGAGCATCCTCAAGCATTTTTTAGCCTTCCGCAGGAGTTTCAGTTGTTTCTTCCGCCACTGCTTCTGCAGGTGCTTCGGTAGCAACTTCTTCTACAGCTTCAACAACTGGTTCTTCTGCAGGAGTTTCAACTACTGCTTCTTCAACCTTTGCTGCTTTGACAACTTTTTCAACCTTTGGCTTTGGAGCCTTGGCTTCTTCTTCCTTCGCAACGGCTGCATCGCTAACAGCAGCAGCGAAAATCGCACGCTTGTCTGACTTTGCTGGTGCAACCTTCAAAGTGCCCTCTTTGCCTGGTAGATCTTTGAACTTCTGCCAGTCGCCGGTGATCTTTAGAAGAACTTCAACTGCTTCGGTTGGAAGTGCTCCAACTTTTAGCCAGTGCTGTGCACGTTCTGAATTAATTTCAATACGTGATGGTTCTTCTTTCGGATGGTACAAACCAATCTCTTCAATAGAACGGCCGTTACGTGCGGTGCGTGAATCTGCAATGACGATGCGGTATTGAGGATTGCGAATTTTGCCCAAACGCTTGAGCTTGATTTTTACAGCCACGAAAGTGGTTCTCCTGTACTTGTTGTTGACGGATGAAACTCGCGAGATCGTGTGGGGCAAGACTCACGTGTTTCAGGGGGTCAACCGTGGCGGATAGAGGGCCACCTCGGCAGGGGCGTATTGTGCCAAAGGCGCGGGTGGGTATCCAAACTGAGCTTAATATGAGAGTGATTTGGCTCCCCCGATTGGACTCGAACCAATAACCGCCCGATTAACAGTCGGGAGCTCTGCCAATTGAGCTACAGGGGAATGTGAGGCTGACTCACAAGCGGCGGAACAATACCAAGAGCCAAGGCCGCTTCAAACCAGAGGCTTTAGGTGCCGTGACCACGGGCATGTTCGGCCAGGGTTCGGCGCATCCCTTCTAGTGCAAGTAACTGTGCGAAGAGGTTTTGATGGGTATCGCTTCCCTCTTCTTCTCGCAGTAACTGACCTTTTAGATCTGCAATCCTTCTTGCGGCATCTAACTCTTGAAGACGAGCAATAACTCCAGTGACAAACTTCTCAAGGTTTTCAATATTCGCCGTATTGATTGGTTCAACTACTAATGCGCTTGCCAGAGTCTTTAGTTGAGGGTTCTCAATTTTCGCCAAAATACTTTCTACCCAAAGTGCTGGTTCAAGTTCATCAAACGAGATTTGGCTCGCTAATTCAACAACCATTTGGTGAATCTGCCGGTATGGCAAAAACGTGTAAGCCAAATCCTCAACACTCGAGTACCAATCCATTGCCAACTTTGGTTCTTGTAAAACTGACTTTAAAGCTTCGCGTTCAACTCGATGCTCAACTTTTCTAGGATCTGGAGTTTCTAATACTTCAACTTGTGGAGATACAGTTTCAGTTCGTGGAACTTCGGCTTTAGTCTTCTTATTAACTCTGCCTACTGCATCAGCCACAGTATTCATATCCATGCCAAGCCAACCTGCCAACATTCTGGTGTATTCAGGTTTTAATGCTGGATCTTTAATCGCAGCAATTATTGGTGCGCAGATATTTAATCCGTTAACTCTTCCTTCGGCAGTATTTAGATCCAGTTCTTTCAAAGTTGATTTAATTGCAAATTCGAACATTGGAACTTTTGTTGCAATCAAGTGCGCAAGAGCTTCATCACCGCTCTGCATTCTCAAATCGCAAGGATCGAGACCGTTTGGTTCTACTGCCACAAAAGTTTTAGCTACAAATTTCTGATCGTCTTCAAATGCGCGAAGTGCAGCTTTTCGACCAGCAGCATCTCCATCAAATGTGAAAACCACCTCACTGTTTGCATTCTCAGAGTCCAACAAAAGTCTGCGCAAAACTTTTATGTGGTCTTGGCCGAATGCGGTTCCACAAGTCGCCACTGCGGTAGTTATTCCGGCTAGATGGCAGGCCATCACATCTGTGTAGCCCTCAACTACAACTACTTGCTGTCGTTTTGCAATTTCTTTACGTGCAAGATCTAACCCATATAGAACTTGAGACTTTTTATATATTGGAGTTTCAGGAGTGTTTAAATATTTCGGACCATCATCATCGTCATAAAGTTTTCTTGCACCAAAACCAACTACATCACCAGAGAGATCTTTGATTGGCCAAACTAGTCGACCACGGAATCTGTCATAAGTTCCGCGTTGACCTTGACTTAACAGACCACCTGCAAGTAACTCTTCATCTTTAAATCCCAATCCACGCAAATGATTGAGCAATCCATCCCAGCCTTTTGGTGCATAACCAACGCCAAAATTCTTTGCTGCATTTGAATCAAATCCGCGACCAATTAGAAACTGGCGGCCAGTTTCGGCTTCTGGTGATGCAAGTTGTTGTTGGTAAAAGAGTGCGGCTTGTCGGTGAGCGTCGACCAATCGAGTACGCAGACCCGCTTGCTTATCTTGTTCTGGTGTGGTCTCTTCGTAATGCAAAGTAATGCTGTATTTATTTGCAAGCTTTTCAATCGCTTCTATGAAACTTAAGTTTTCGATTTTGCGCAAGAAGGCAATGGTGTCGCCGCTCTCTTGGCATCCAAAACAATGGTAGAAATTTCGCGCTGGAGTGACGTGGAAGGACGGAGATCGTTCATCATGGAATGGGCATAAACCCTTTAACGAGCCACCGCCAGCAGACTTAAGATTCACATAATCGCGAACGATTTCTTCAATTTGGGCACGCTCTTTAACTGCATTTACATCTGCTTCACGAACCCGACTCACTTGGCCATCCTAAATTGGAAACTGTTCAAGAGCGATTGGTCACAAGAAATTGGTGCCAACTGACCGCAGAAGTGTCGGTGAGGCTAGCAATTTGGTCTACCACCACTCGTACCTTTTGTGCCTCAGTGTTGGCAGAATTCCAACTTGGTACTAGCCAAGGCTCAAGGTCTATTCCATCTCGTTCGAGAATTGCTTTGCCAATTTCGATTAGCCATTGGCGCTGCTGGGCCTGCATTTCACTGGCCCCTTCACGCTGCATCACATAAAGATTCGCAAGCGTTTTCAACACTGCAACTTCAACTTTGATTTCACGCGGGATGTTTAGTTCGGCGTTGTACCTAGTTAGCAAACCTTGGCCATATTTAATTCGCGTTTCATTTTGGGCCGCAAAGCAGAATCGGCCAATTAGTTGGCTCATCAAATTCTTCAACTCGGCTAATGATTTGTGGCTGTGGTCAAAATTGAAAGTCCAATAAGGAAGTGCAATTAACCTTTCGATTGCTGCATCAATTTCTGCATCGGTTGCATCAATGTATTGGTTTCTTGCTAATTCAAAAATAGACGTGCGTTCAGTTTTTGATTTTAGAAAGTTTAAGTCGAGATGTTTTGCAACAATTGCATCTTCAACATCGTGCACACTGTAAGCAACATCATCCGCCCAATCCATAATTTGAGCTTCAAAACATTTTCGATTTTCAACAGCGCCTTCTCTAGCCCAATTGAAAATGTCTTGGTCATCAGCATAAAAACCGAATTTTGATTGATTTACCTCGCGGCTCCACGGATATTTAATAGCGGCATCCAAACTAGCGCGAGTTAAGTTCAAACCAATTGACCGTCCATCACTGGTGAAAGATTTGGCTTCAAGTCTGGTTAAAACTCGCAGGGTTTGTGCATTGCCTTCAAAGCCACCAAATTTTTTGGCAAACTCATTGAGTGCTATTTCACCGTTATGGCCAAAAGGTGGATGACCTAAGTCGTGTGCCAAACAACCTACTTCAACTAAGTCCGGATCTGCACCGAGTGATTGGCCGAGTTCGCGGCCAATTTGGGCAACCTCAAGCGTGTGAGTCAATCTAGTTCGCGGAAAATCTGATTGTCCAGCGGTATGTATTTGGGTCTTTGCAGCCAATCGACGAAGTGCCGAGCTGTGCAAGATCCGAGCCCGATCTCTTGCAAATGCAGTTCTGCCACTTCGCTTTGCAGGCTCTGCTACCCAGCGCACCTCATCCGAAGCCTCATAGCCCGGCGATAACAAATCATCCGAGTAAGTCATCAGCCAAGCCAATCGTGTTTAAAAATAAGAATTGCAAAGTTCCGCCAGTTTCGCGAATTAGATAGTCAATTGAAACTTCAGTTCCAGGTCCACTTTGCGTTGGTGAAGAGTAAGCGTCAAATCCAAATGCCTGCATAATTATTTTGCTACGAGCCACGTGTGCTGGATCTGAAACTACTGTTACAGATTTCCAATTTTTCATTTTCATCAAAAGTGCAATTGCGGCAATTGACTCGTAGGTATCACTGCCCATTGGAACTGCAAATATTTTGCTTCGCTTCAATCCCTTGGAAACTAAGTACTTCTTTCCAGCCTGAGCCTCGGTAAATCTATCTCCTGGTTGTTTTCCACCAACTGTAATTACCCGTGGCGCAACTCCTGTCTTGACCAAATCAAATGCATGATCTAGACGATTTGCAAAAACTTCAGTCGGTGTTCCATCGAATTGCGCTGCCCCTAAAACAATAACTGCGTCGGAAGGATTTAATTCATTTTTTGAAGATTGCACATAAATAAATCCAGCTGTGCCTACTAAAACAATTAGCACAAATGAAATGATTGCGGAGAGAATTCGGCGAATCCATTTAAATGGTGAAAACACTTAATCCTCCAATCCCGAATCAAGGCAAGTTACGTTCAAGGTTACTAACCACCACTCACACCAATTTCGGCTGCCGAAAGATCGGTACCAAAATCGAATTCTCGATCATCTAGCCAACCGTGTGGCAATGCAACTGATTTCGCACCAGAAGTTCTGCCGCGTGGACCATGTGCAACAAAATCTGGATACGGCTGCTCTTCAATAGTTTGCAACAAATCAGAAAGCTCTTGCATTGAAGAAATCATCGCCAAAGCGTGTCTAGTTTCGCCACCTACCCGAAAACCTTTTGTGTACCACGCAACGTGTTTGCGAAACTCTCTACAGCCATGTGCTTCATCGCCAACATATTCAATCAAGAGTTGTGCATGCCGCTTCATGATTTCGAAAACGCCATTTGAATTTGGATTACTCGGAATCTCTTTACCTTCAAACGCAGCACTAATCTGACCAAACAACCACGGTCGTCCAAGGCAGCCGCGTCCAATCACAACCCCATCACATTGGGTTTCTTCGATCATTCGAAGCGCATCAGCGCCACTCCAGATGTCACCATTTCCAAGTACTGGAGTTCCATAACTTTTTAACTCAGATTTCAAATTCGCAATTGCTTGCCAGTCGGCGTTACCACTGTAAAGATCGAGTGCAGTTCGCCCGTGCAGCGCTACCCATGCGACTCCCTCTTCGGCAGCTGCAATGCCTGCGTCGATATAAGTTAGATGATCGTCATCAATACCTTTGCGCATTTTTACGGTGACTGGAACTTTTCCGCTTGCATTTTGCACTGCACTTCGAACAATTGAGCGGAAAAGATCGCGCTTCCAAGGCAAGGCCGATCCGCCGCCTTTTCGAGTAACTTTCGCAACCGGGCAACCCATATTTAAATCAATGTGATCGGCTCGATCTTCATCGACAATCATTTTTACGGCTTTGCCCATGATTTCCGGGTCCACCCCATAAAGCTGAATGCTGCGGGGATTTTCATTTTGGGAAAACGAAATCATTCTCATAGTTTCGTCATCTCGTTCAAGCAATGCGCGAGATGTAATCATTTCCGAAACGTAGAGAGCTGCGCCGCCACCAGGATAAATGTTGTGAGATGTTTCACGACATAAATTTCGGTACGCCTGATTGGTAATTCCAGCCATAGGGGCTAGAACCACTGCAGGTTTATCGAAACTTACAACCTGCACAATTACATCGCCGGAAGATGAGGTGCGAGATATTCAACAACTTTGTCGATTGAAACTCGTTCTTGACTCATAGTGTCTCGCTCGCGAATTGTCACTGCGTTGTCTTCAAGAGTTTCAAAATCAACTGTCACGCAATATGGCGTACCGATTTCATCTTGGCGACGGTAACGACGACCGATAGCTTGAGCGTCATCAAACTCAACATTCCAACGCTTTCGCAATTCTGTTGCGAGGTCTTTTGCTTTCGGCGATAAATCAGCGTTGCGAGAAAGTGGAAGTACCGCAACCTTCACTGGCGCAAGACGTGGATCAAGACGCAGTAGTTGGCGTACATCTACCCCACCTTTTGTGTTTGGCGCTTCGTCTTCTGCATATGCGTCAAGCAAAAATGCCAGTACACATCTAGTTAAACCTGCAGCAGGCTCGATTACGTACGGAGTCCAACGTTCGTTTGTTTCTTGATCGAAGAAACTCAAATCTGTACCACTGTGTTCAGAGTGGGTTTTCAAATCAAAGTCTGTGCGGTTTGCAATACCTTCGAGCTCTGCCCAAGTATTACCTGCAAACTCAAATTTATATTCAATGTCGACAGTGCGCTTTGAGTAGTGTGAAAGCTTTTCTTTTGGATGTTCGAAGAAGCGCATGTTTTCTGGATTCATACCCAGATCCACATACCAATCCCAGCGTTCCTTCAACCAGTATTCATGCCACTCTTCGTCTGTTCCTGGCTTGACGAAAAATTCCATTTCCATTTGTTCGAATTCACGAGTACGGAAAATAAAGTTTCCTGGTGTGATTTCATTTCTAAATGACTTACCAGTTTGACCGATGCCGAATGGTGGTTTTTTACGGCTGGAGTTCGCAACATTTAAGTAATTTACAAAAATACCTTGTGCTGTTTCTGGGCGTAGATAGTGAAGTGCTGCTGCATCTTCAACTGGACCAACGGAAGTGCGCAACATTCCATTGAAGTCACGGGGTTCAGTGAATTCGCCTCGGGTGCCACAATGCGTACAAACGATGTCGGCCAAACCATTTGCCGGTTCTTTGCCATGCTTTTCTACATACGCATCCACTAATTGATCTGAGCGCCAACGTTTGTTGCACTTCTTACATTCGGTTAATGGATCGACAAAAGCATTTACGTGACCAGATGCAGTCCAAACCTGGGGCGCGAGAATTACAGATGAATCAAGTCCGACCACATCGTCACGGGAACGGACTACACGTTGCCACCATTGCCGGCGGATATTTTCTTTTAATTCAACACCAAGCGGGCCGTAATCCCAAGCACTTCTAGTGCCACCATAAATTTCTGATGAGGGGTAAACGAAGCCACGTCGCTTCGAAAGGTTAACAATTGCATCTACGCGGTCGGTCGCCATTTGAATTCCTCCACTCCGGCTGGCTGTCGGCGGTATACCCATCTGGGCAACTGTGCGCAGTTTATTAGGAAAAAGTTAGTTAATTACCTAAACGGTCTTTGATGTTTTCGCCCGCTGCATTTCCAAGTCCAATTTCATCTGCATCAAATGCGCGAGCTGGATCGAAATCTGATTGTGCGCCACCCGCGTTTCGATGTATTAATTCATACGCGGTTGATTCATCGATTGCGGTTGAGAGAAATGGAATGCTGTGCATTTTGACTTCAAAATTGCTAAGTGCTCGGCGATACGCACCCACACCATCCCAGCGGGTAACCACTGCAACAAGGTCCGGCTCATCAGTTGCAAGACCGATTTCAGCACTTATGCAGCCCGGTTGGGCGGCTAGCGGCAAAAGTGATTCTTTTGCATCTGCAAGCCATTTTGGCAATTCACTTTGAGCAACGCGGTGGCGAGTAATTACAAGCATTGTCCGAGTGTGCCACGATGCGCCTATGGCGAACTCAAATGCACCTAAACCAAATAAATTACATGAAATTTCAGCACCAATTTTGCTGTTTATTCACTCATTGCCCCGAGTGGTTTTCCCGCTATTTACTGCCGCAGTCTTGTTAGTTGGTTTATTTACCACTAATTCCACACTTGGTGGGGTTTTACTAATCTTTCTCGGAGTCATTCTTGGCTGGCTAATTGCACTGTCATGGAGTTTGTTAACTCCAACAGCACGGGTTGTTAGATCTCTGATGTTGGTTGTGGTCTTCGCATACGCCCTGAGCCGCCTGATTGGTGGAAATTAGCCTTATTGACAATGGTTGTCATTAGCAATAACCTTTAGCGCATGGTTTATGTACTAGCAATTGCCACCACTATCGCCACCCTGCTTGGTGGCACCCTCGCTATGAAGTCAGCTGAACGTCGACACATGGTCTTAGGGCTTTCCGCCGGTTTGTTACTCGGCATGGTTGCCTTTGATTTACTCCCAGAGGTTTTCGAAATCAGCACAAGCGAACTTGGTGGTGTTCCACTTGTTTCGGTTGCGCTGGTTATCGGCTTTTTAACCCTTCACTTCGTTGAGCGAATCTTTGGTGCACATGAACCAAATGATTCTGACTACGCGCATCACCACGAACATACACATGCTGCTGGGACACTAGGTGCGATCGCACTTGCGGTCCATGTTTTTCTAGATGGTGTAGCGCTGGCACTTGCATTTCAAATTGGTCAAACATTCGGTGTAGTCGTGACTATTGCAATTTTTGCCCACGCTTTTAGTGACGGCCTAAACACAGTTTCATTGGTTTTTTCAGGTTCAGAAAACCGAAATCGAGTAATCGGATTACTTTCGCTAGATGCAGTAGCCAGACTTTCTGGTGCATTGCTCGGAAATAGCATCCATCTTTCAGAAAACTACATTGCACTTTATCTAGCTTTGTTTGCTGGCTTCTTGATTTATCTAGCTACTTCTCACATCTTGCCCGAAGCGCATGCCGACCATCCAGCCTCTTCGACCATGGTGGCAACTTTGATCGGCGTTGTTTTGATGTTCGCAATTTCCTCACTTGCGCATTCAACGCATCAAGAACATGCAAAACACTCAAATCAAGAAATCGAACAACATGCCTAGCTCATTTACTCGAACCACCAAGCAACGCAATTCAGTGATTGCGGTCCTGCGAGACCATAAAGGATTTATCAGCGCCCAAGAAATTCACAACTCGCTTAAAAATCAAGGAAGTTCGGTTGGGCTTTCAACTGTTTACCGAACTATGACCGCACTAACCACTTCTAACGAAGTTGATGTGATGTTGCGCGAAGATGGAGAGGCGCTCTATCGGCTATGCAGCACTGGCCATCATCATCACCTCGTGTGCCGAGTTTGTGGCACTGCCATCGAGATTCAAGCCGAGTATGTTGAAGCCTGGGCGCACGACATTTCTAATGCACATGGATTCACGAATATTGATCACACCGTGGAAATCGTTGGAACTTGCACTAGTTGCAGCAAGTAAATCTAAGCTTTTCCAAACCTTCGATTTCGATTCGAATATTCAACAACCGCATTCCAGAGATTTTCACGATTGAAATCAGGCCACAAAGTTTCATCGAAAACAAGTTCAGCATAGGCAGCTTGCCAAAGTAAAAAATTGCTGGTGCGTTGCTCTCCCGAAGTTCGGATGAACAAATCCACATCAGGAATTTTCGGTTGATACAAATGTGATTGAATGGTTTTTTCGTTAATTTGTTCAGGATCAAGTTTTTTGGATTTCACAAGTTGAGCAATTTCTTTTGTTGCGTCCACGACTTCAGCTTGCCCGCCGTAATTCACGCACATAACCAGATTCAGTTTCGTATTTCGCTTAGTTAGTTCAACTGCAGTGTCTAGTTCATCAATCACAGTTTTCCAAAGACGTTTGCGTCTACCAATCCAATGAACACGAACTCCAAGTTCATTCAATTCATCGCGACGCCGTCTAATCACATCCCGATTGAATCCCATCAGGAACTTAACTTCTTCAGGTGAGCGCTTCCAATTCTCAGTAGAAAATGCGTATGCGCTTAACCAAGGTATTCCGAGTGCAAGTGCGCCATGCACCACATCCATCAACGCTGCTTCACCAGCTTCGTGGCCTGAAGTGCGGGGCAATTTTTGCGCCTGAGCCCATCTACCGTTTCCATCCATGACCACGGCTACGTGTTTAGGTAACAAGTTAGGAGAAATCTTTGGTGGTTTTGATTTAGCCAACGGACTCGTCCTTTCTGCGCTCTACGTGTTTTAAGGAACGAACTTCACGTTCAAGATGCCACTGTAAATGTGCTGCCACAATTCCAGTAGCTTCTTTGCGGTTTTTATCTAAAGAAGCATCGGCGGTTTCCCAATCGCCAGAAAGCAATGCTCCTAGCAAAGATAATGTTTCTGGCGCAGGTGTTGCGCTACCTGGGATTTTGCACTCGCTGCAAAGCACACCACCGTTTGTAACAGAAAACCAACTGTGTGGTCCTTGTGCATCACACTTTGCGCAACGATCAAAAGAAGCAGCCCATCCTGCAAGCGACATTGATCTGATTAAAAAAGCATCCAGGATTAAACCTGGAGAATGTGATTGTTCAACCAGAGCCTTCAAGCCGCCATAGAAAAGTAGAAATTGCGCATTAGCTGGTTCATGATCGGCTGAAATAATTCGATCGGTTGTTTCAGCCATTGCAAGTCCCGCGGTCCACAATGAATAATCTTGTGAAGCCTGTGCACTAAAAGCTGCAACCGTCTCCACTCCAGTTACCGTGTCAAGGTTTCTTCCTTGATGCAGCTGAACATCCACCAAATTAAGTGGCTCAAGGCGTGCCCCAAACCGACTGTTTGATTTACGTATCCCCTTAGCTACCGCTCTAACTTTTCCGTGATTTCGGGTTAACATCGTGATAATTCGATCCGCCTCACCTAACTTATTCGTATGCAGCACAATGGCTTGATCACGATAGGTCGGCATAGGGCTAATTGTGGTTGGCTAGAGCAAAAATCCCATGCTTATGGTGCCTTGTGTCAGGCAATCACGTAGATTTCAACGTATGGAACTTGATACCCGAATTTGGCGCCGCCTCGCAATTACCGCAATTGCAATTTTTGCCGTATACCAACTGTCGTTGCAGTTCATTGGGATGACTGGAAATTTCTTGATGATGCTACTTATTGCTTGGTTGGTATCGATTGCGATGGAGCCAGTAGTTGCATGGTTTGAAAGCAAAGGTCGCCGCCGCGGTCTTGGTGCTGGTGTTGTCTTAATCGGATTAATTCTGTTTTTAGTTCTATTTTTTGCCACACTCGGTGGACTCATGTTTTCACAGCTTTCAGCAGCAGTAGCAGCCGCTCCAGAAGTTATTACATCGGCGATTAATTGGGCCAATAGCACTTTTGATTTGAATTTAGATTCAGCAAAACTGCTAGATCAATTAAACATCAACTCAGCCGACACAACTTCCTTGGCGACAAATCTTGCGGGAGGTCTACTTTCGATCATCTCAAGTTTGTTCACCTTCCTTTTCGATTTCCTAACTATCATGGTTTTTGCATTTTATTTTTCTGCAGATGCACATCGAGTACGCCGATCAATCGCTTCATGGTTGCCAGCTGACAAACAAAAAATCTTCGTAACCGTATGGGAGATTGCGGTGAAAAAAACTGGTGGCTTTGTGATTTCAAGAGTTGCGCTTGCCACAATCAGCGCAGTAGCTCACAGTATTTTCTTTGCGGTGGCAGGAATTCCTTATTGGTTGCCGATGGGAATCTTCGCAGGTTTATCAGCGCAGTTTGTTCCATCTGTCGGTACATACATTGGAATTATTTTCCCAGCGCTATTTACTTTGGGTGATGATCCAATCAAAGTCATCTGGATCGTTTTGTTTGCAACTGTTTACCAACAGATTGAAAACTATGTTTTAGGCCCAAGAATCAGTCGCCGGACAATGGATTTGCACCCTGCAATCGGGCTTGGGTCGGCCTTCATTGGCGTGGCCCTGTTTGGACCAATTGGCGCATTTATTGGTGTTCCGATTGTGGCTGGGGTAATTGCGGTTGCTAGCACTTACGGCAAGCGACATGAATTAATTTCGGAACTATCTTCAGATAACGGAATTGAAGCAGCTGCTGACTAGAACCCTAAGCGGTTCAACTGCTTGGGATCGCGCTGCCAATCGGGTGCGACTTTTACCCGTAAATCCAGGTAGACCTTAACGCCGAGAAGTTTTTCAATGCTGTGACGAGCAGTTTGTCCAACTTCTTTTAGACGAGCACCTTGCTTGCCGATAATAATTCCTTTTTGGCTGTCGCGTTCAACAAATAAAAATGCGTGGATGTCCAACATTTTTTTATCTTCACGAAGTTTCATTTCCTCAATCACAATTGCGATTGAGTGTGGAAGTTCATCGTGTACACCATGTAAAGCTGCTTCTCGAATGAGTTCAGCAACTAGCGCTTCGTCGGTCTCTTCAGTGATTTCACCAGAAGGATAGAGAGCCGGACTTTCTGGCAACATAGAAATCAAAACCGATTTCAATGTATCAAGGTTGTGGCCTTTGATAGAACTAATTGGGACTATGTGCTCCCAATTCCACTCTAACTTTGTGGCAAGTTCTTGAAGCTCTAAGAGCCGCTTGGCAATTTTCTCTTTACTAACTGTGTCGGTTTTTGTAAGTAAAGCTATTTTCTTGGTGCGCTTCATTTCCTGAATGTCTTGGGCAATCATGCGATCGCCAGGGCCGATTGGTTGATCTGCCGGGAAACACATTGCAATTACGTCCACATCTGCCCAAGTTGTACGAACTAATTCGTTTAATCGCTTGCCAAGCAAAGTTCGTGGACGATGGATACCTGGAGTGTCAACCAAAATTATTTGACCAGCATCTTCATGAACAATTCCACGAATTACATGTCGAGTTGTTTGCGGCTTATCGGAAGTAATTGCGACTTTGCTACCTACAAGTGCGTTGGTCAGTGTGGATTTTCCAGTGTTTGGTCTGCCAACAATGCAAACAAAGCCAGCCCGAAATGTCATTCAGCCGACTCCTTTGCGCTACTGACTGCCAACATAGACAGTGAAACTGCAATCAGAGTACAGCCAAGAGCGCTCAAAGCCGAAATCTCCTCGTGCAAGATCACCATACCTAAAAATGTTGCAGCTAATGGTTCTGCCAGATTTAAAGTTGAAACTGTTCCGGCTGAAAGATTTGATAACCCAATTCCAAACAGCACGTACGCCAAAGTTGTCGCACCAAGTCCCAACCAGAGTGCTAACCAAATTCCATTTCCCTGAAGCGCTTGCCCTACCTGATTTCCGCTGATTAACAACAAAGCAATTGCGCCCACACTGAACGAAACTGCGAGGACTGAAGTTGCAGTGATTCCATTTTGTGAAAGTTTTACACCCACCACGGTGTAAACCGCATAAGCCGCACCTGCGCAGACAGATGCAAGTACTCCAGTTAAATTAACTTTTGAGTCTTGCAACCCCGACCAACTCAAAACCACCAAACCGCTCACCGCAATGAATGTTGAACGCCACCACATTGAAGAAGGCCGATTCCCCTGCCAAAACCAGGACAACAATCCCGCCATTAATGGGGCAAGAGCTAGTGATGCCAAGGTTCCGATAGCAACACCAGTCAGGCCAGTACCAATAAAGAAGAATGCTTGGTATGCCGCGACTCCAAGTCCCATAATCCAAATAGTTTTGTTCCGAATAAGAATTAGATAAGAAAAATCTTTAACAAACAATTTTGCAAAAACCAGCAGTCCCAAGGCACCAATTGCGAGTCTCAATGTTGCAATTGAAATTGAGCTCGCTTGTACCCCACTCAATTCGCGGGAGGTTGCAGATGTGGCAAAAAGCAAGGCTGCAAATAAGACTGCAGCTATAGCTTTTCGTTTGTTTAGCATTAACTAATTACCGCGAGCACTTCACCTTGTGCATCACAAGTGATCACAATTCCGGTTTCAAGTAATACAGATTTAATTTGAGAAAGGTCTAGCTCTTCGTCACCCAAGACGCACACTGCTTCAAACTTTTTTGCCCCGGCTGACAATGCAGTTGCGATTGCTAGTTCAGCTGAATCAAACTTTTTACCTGAGAATTCAACGGTGGCAGCCGAATAGGTTCTGCCATCAGTGTCTCTAACACAGGTAGCTGATGGTGCACCAATTCGTGCGCGCGCACCTTTTGCCAAAGTGATGAGTTTTTGATCTTCAGCGCTTAATTCAGTCATCTTCATCCTCAGGTTGCACCAACTTTTCGACCAATAAACTTCCGACTCGATTGCGTCTTCCAGCAACAGTCTCTGCAGTCAATTTCCAACCATCAATGTTTATTGTAGATCCTGGAATTGCAACTCTTCCGAGACGTGACGCGAGTAAACCGCCAACGGTGTCTACACCTTCTTCATCTGAATCTAGATCGATTTGAATCAACTTGCCAAGATCTTCAATATGCAAACGTGAAGAAATTCTGTAGGCACCTTCATCTAGTTTGATGATTTCCTCTTCTGCAGTGTCGTGCTCATCCGCAATTTCGCCAACAATCTCTTCGAGAATGTCCTCAATGGTAACCAACCCGGCCGTGCCGCCATATTCATCAATTAGAACCGTTAGATGAACGCGCTCTCGTTGCATATCTTTAAGCAAGTCGTCGGCAAGTTTTGAGTCAGGTGAAAAAGTGACTGGTCTCATTAAAGTATCTACACGCTCAGTTTGCTGGGCATCACTATGTTCAAAAATGCGCTTTGCCACATCTTTGATATAAATCACACCGACAACATCGTCAATATCTTCACCAATAACTGGAATTCTGGAGTAACCGGATCTCAAACTGAGCGAAAGCGCCTGCCGCAGTGTTTTGGTGCGTTCAATCCACACCATTTCTGTTCGCGGCACCATTACTTCTCTTGCTACCGTGGCACCTAATTCGAATACTGAGTGAATCATCTCTTTTTCGCTGGCTTCAATGACTTCGTCACTGATTTGATCCATCATTTCACGGATTTCCGCTGTACTAGCAAAAGGTCCTTCGCTATATCCCTTACCTGGCGTGACAGCATTTCCCATAACGATAAACAAGCGTACGAATGGATTAAGAATTCGACTCAACAAACTAATTAGGCCGGCTGAACTTAAAACATAACTTTCAGCATGCTGTTTGCCAAGCGTACGAGCCCCAACTCCGAAAATAACGAAGCCAATCAAAGTAAGAAAAGTGATAGCTGCGATATCTTGCAACCAGTTTGATTCTAGATGAATGATCGAGTTGCTGAACCTAAAAACAAACAAGCTAGAAGCTGCAAGACCAATTGTGTACAGCAATTGAAACGTATTGATGTATCTCGCTCGGTTTGGCCCTACATACTTGAGAAGTTTGTTCATCTGCTTTGGTTTGTCGCCGTACATTTCTTCAATTCGGGCCGCAGATAGCTTCGTGAGGGCAGATTCAATTGCGCTGAAATACGTAGTGAGTAGTACTGAAATACTCAAAAGAATTGGTTCCATTATTTACCTCCCGAACTCTTCATTGCATTCAGAATCTCATTTTGCAATCCAAACATAACTCTATGCTCTTCAGGTTCTGCGTGGTCATGACCCAGCAAATGCAAAATTCCGTGTACCAAGAGCATGTCTAATTCAGTTGCTGTGTCTTGATTGTTTTCCGAAGCTTGCTTCTGAGCAAACTCTGGGCAAAGGACAACATCGCCAAGAATTCCAGGTTCGGCGACTTCACCTTCGTTTGGGATTCGAAGTTCATCCATTTCAAATGACACTACATCTGTTGGGCCCGGCTCATCCATGTGCTCTAAGTGAAGGCGTTCCATCTCATCCAAATCCACAAGTGCGATTGAAAGTTCGGTTTCAGGATTCATCCGCAAATGCGCTAACGCAAAGGCTGCTGTCTTGACTAGTCTGCTTTCATCAACTTTTGATTGCGAATCATTGACGATCTCGATTTCGAAATTGGTCATTTTTATCGCTTTACTGGTGGCTGTTTTGAATCCCACCGTGAATACGCATCAACAATGTCAGCTACCAAGCGATGGCGAACCACGTCTTGACTACTTAATTTGCAAAAAGCTACATCTTCGACATCGCTGAGAATCTCTTGAACTATTTGCAAACCGCTACGAACTCCACCAGGTAAATCGACCTGAGTTGTGTCGCCAGTGATTACCATGGTTGAACCAAAACCTAGTCGAGTCAAAAACATCTTCATTTGTTCAGGAGTGGTGTTTTGTGCTTCGTCCAGAATGATAAAAGCATCGTTCAATGTACGACCACGCATGTATGCAAGTGGCGCCACTTCAATAGTTCCACTCGTCATGAGCCTTGGAATTTTGTCTGGCTCAATCATGTCGTGCAATGCGTCATAAAGTGGGCGCAGATACGGATCGATTTTTTCGCTTAATGTGCCTGGCAAGAAACCAAGTCTTTCGCCCGCTTCCACCGCAGGGCGTGTGAGAATGATTCGATTAATTGCCTTTGATTGCAAAGCTTGCACTGCCTTTGCTACCGCCAAATAAGTTTTACCCGTTCCTGCTGGTCCGATTCCAAAAACTATGGTGTGGTCATCGATTGCATCGACATAGCGCTTTTGATTCAAAGTCTTTGCCCGAATTGTTCGACCACGATTGCTAAGTATGTCTGCAGTCAAAACCTCAGCAGGTGAAATTTTGTTTTCAGTTCGCAAGATGTGCAGTGATCTTTGAGCTGCTTCTGGATTAATCGAAGCTCCGGTGCGGACAATGACTTGAAGTTCTGCAAATAACTGATCTAAAAGCGCAACGTCTTCGCTTTCTCCATCAAAATGAATTTCATTTCCCCGCACCATAATTTTCGTATTTGGCATTGCTGCTTCGATAGTCCGCAAAATCTCATCGCTGGTTCCGAGGAGAGAAACCATTGGAATGCTCGCGGGAACAATGATTGTTGAAGTTACTTGTGGATTTGACTTTGGCATTTTTATCCTGGAGGCCATTGCATTGCTCGCTGCCCAAGTACATGACCGTGTACATGGAAGACTGTCTGCCCGCCATCATCTCCGGTATTGAATACGAGTCGATAGCCAGATTGGCAATTTTCATCACCAAGTTCTGCCATCACTTTTAGAAGTGCTGCAGAAATTTCAGAATCCGCACTTAATTCTGAAACATTTGCGTAGTGCTTTCGCGGAATTACCACGATGTGGACGGGCGCTACCGGAGCAATATCCAAAAACGCCAAAACTTCATCAGACTGATATACAAAATTGGCAGGGATAACTCCCGCAGCTATTTTGCAAAATAAGCAATCACTCACAGCAAAACCCTAGGCCCATCTTGTAGTTCTGGACATAACAATTCCCGCTGCAACAGTTCCAGCCGTAGAGGTACGAAGAACTGTTGGCCCAAGCCGCACCACTTGTGCGCCAGCATTTGCAAAAACTTCAAGTTCTTCAGGAGTAACGCCTCCTTCTGGCCCCACAATTAGTAGCAGGTCGCCACTTATTGGAACCGAGATCCCAGATAAGCGAACGTCGCCATCTTCATGAAGTACCCAAACGTGTTGAGTCTCTGAAATTAAGCGAATCACATCTTTGGTTTGCGCAAGACTTGTAATTTGCGGGGTTCGAGGGCGACGGGATTGTTTGGCCGCTTCCCTTGCAGCCACTCGCCATTTCTCAACACCCTTGGCTTCTTTGTCACCTTTCCATTGGGCGACACATCGATTAGCTGCCCAAGGAACAATCATGTCCACTCCAACTTCAGTCAACATCTCAACTGCAAGTTCGCCGCGATCACCCTTTGGGACAACTTGTACATCTATGACACTTGTTTTTGGTGGTGGCGCGACAGTAATTGTAATTATGTCAATTACCACC
>JACCDM010058715.1_pt1 | contig 26689 bp, 28 predicted proteins | sample 7445851 | NCBI WGS metagenome assembly JACCDM01 (sample SAMN15323438, study PRJNA562643) | freshwater metagenome | isolation source: river surface water | place: USA:Blue River Watershed | collected 2017-08-16
AAACCATAACATAATTACCTAAAGAAAAACATCACTCATTTCTCGAATCAGCACTCATTTCTCGATTTCCCTATAATTACCCCATTTCTCACTCATTTCTTGAATATGTTTTTGGAAAGCGAAAATGCATATATGAACGACCCCTTTATTCTATATTATAGAGTTTGTTGAGACCAATCCAATAGTATCTTGATAAAACAGTATATATTTCGCTTTCTCTGTCGGGAAAGCAAACACACTACTTCCAACTCGGCATCCAACTCGGCATCAAACACGGCACAAAACTCGGCACAAAACTCGGCATCAAACTCGGCATCAAACTCGGAATCCAACTCGGCACAAAACTCGGCATCAAACTCGGAATCCAACTCGGCATCAAACTCGGCATCCAACTCGGCATCAAACTCGGAACAAAACACTACTTCAAAACCCGAGCCCTTCCACGCATCAAAACTCGGCACAAAACTCGGCACAAAACTCGGATTCAAACACGAGTCTTACTTTGTTCGCCACCCCATAATCCAACCCGACTCAAAACCCGAGCCCTGCCAGAGACAAATCTCGGCTTCCAAATTCGGCTTCCAAACTCGGCTTCCAAACCATTACCACAATTACCGTCATAAAAAACACCACTCATATCTCAAATTGTCACTCATATCTCGATTCCCGAGAATACAGTACCCACAATACAAGAGGATAAAACCATTTCATAGTCAATTCACAATGCATTCGAAGTATTCAATCGAACACAACATTCACCAGTATTGCGCGGAATAATATGGTATGGTTATCTGTTGAACGCTTTTTTTTATCCCCATTTTTCACAAATAAATATATTTTTATATATTATAAGTTTGGGATGAAAAAAAGCATCAAAAATAGAAACAAGATAAAATCAAGAAAAAGAAAAACCCATACCAAACGAAAGCACCCGTTCAAAGGAAGTGGAACCGGGTCTTCGAAAGCATCATTATCTCCCATTGATGAATTAAATCGCATCGACAAAGAAAAAGAAACAATGAATGTCATACAAAAATTAAAAACTATTCTGAAAATGGCCCCAGAAGAACTCCCCAGTACAACAGCTTTCGGAAAAGAAATAAAAGATATGTCGATTACCGAAATAAAGAATAATTTGAGATTTTTAGGTGTATATGACACAACAGGTTTAATTGAAAAACCAGAGTATCAAAATTTATTAATCGAAAAATATTCAGATTTGGAGAATGACACCGTTGACCGTATCTTGAATAATTTTATCGCAAAAAGACGCGAACAACTTATGAGAGAGTTGAGAGAAAATGAAGAAAAACAACGCAGAAAAAATTTAGAAAAACAAAGAATGCAAGAGGAACAAAGACGAAGAATGCAAGAGGAACAAATAAGAAAAGAACAAGAGAAACAAAGAAGAAAAGCAGAGGCCAGAATGGTTGAAATGCAAAAAGTTTTCAATGATATTATTCAAATGGATATTGACAGTGATGTTAATTCACATATCTTGGAAGAAGAAAGACTACAGCGATATCAACGATACCCACAATACCCACAATACCCAGCAAATCAAGGAATGTATTCAAGAAATTATTCCTATCCCCCTCCCCCTCCCACTCTCCCTCCATTTCGACAAGCAAAATACGAGATAGACTACGACAAAGGTATCATCTACAAAACTACTTGGAATGGAATAAAATCAGAGATACATTCACAATACACCCAATATTGAACAAAAAACACCGGCTTCGAAACCCCATTTTCTCTCAACAACTCAAAATAAATTCCCCTTTTTGAGAAACATAAACCAGTTGTATCAATCAAACCTATTGATACAACTCATACAACTTAACCTCCCCTCTAAATGAATTATTTTCTATACTTTCTGGTGCGTTTTTTGTGACTCTTTCTGGACTTATGTGCTCTAGTTCTTCTTTTACCTCCTTTAACCCCTTCGCGCACAAAAAATACATCAGTGATACAAGTTCGATAGACTGAGTTATCACCCGAACCCCTAAACACTTGACCGTTGGGTGTAGTAACCTCATAAACATATGATTTTCTTGAGAATTTTTCTGGCGTCATCTCTACTTTAGTAAGTGTGCCGGTCTGTAGTTGATTCAAATATTGTTTAAGTGGGTAGAATTTACCAATTAGCTTTCCTCCACCGACTTCCTTGGTATGTTCTTTTTTGAAAAATCGAACAGGGGTTCCTACCTGCATAGGTTGACCATTTTTTTCTGGAATACAGGTTAATTCCATTCTTGAATCATAATCCGAGAAAAACATGTAATTATAAAATAACTAAATATTATTTTTGATTATATAGTCTAAAAATGAACTTAGAGAAATCCCTCTAAATAAATTCGGAAAAGAAGCATTCAAAATGAGCAATGCTGCTATAGCTCAGTTGGTAGAGCGTCAGGCTGTTAACCTGTAGGTCTTTGGTTCAAACCCAAATAGCAGCGAAATCTTTTCTTTACAACATCTTTTGTTGTGAAGAAGAAAAAGCATTTCAATCCTCCTTGTACTCCAAGACACGAGAAGGATTAAATAATATATACTCCTCCATATTTTTACTATATGGAATAAAACTAGGATACCAAAAACTGCGCGTTCCTTTTTTCTGGTATAATCCCTCATAACCCATTCCAGAAAGACATTTACACACATTCATAACGACATGCTTATCGAGCTCATAAAAACTGATACGATTGTACATTTTGCCGGAGTATCGCGACCCCCCAATCTCAAAGTATTTAATCGCACCTAGAATCTTGTATAAATATTCTCTCAACCCAAAGTGTTCCAACAACACCAAAAAACGGTATTGTTCTCCCACCGTCATATAACCAAATACAAATTTGAACTCGTAATAACATCTCTCGTTTTCAGTCATACCCAAATATTCATGATTGCCCCGAATATTGTAAACACGATTGTTGGTCATGAACGAATTCAAATTTCCAGAATATTCACGAAATACTTTTTCAAAAAAATCGGCGTTGCAATGCCCCACCATAACTAATGAGAATGGCTTGAAAACCCGCCATTTGTAGACCTGTGTTAAATAATTTGAATAAAGCTTCGCAACCTGTAAACTTCCAAACCAAGTAATGGCGTCATAATGACATTTTCCGCCGTGTTTTTTATCAATCTCTCGAGTATGCTCAATAATTTCATCACCCTTGTAAGACTTGGCCGCATACAACACCGAACCAGTCGAAATTCTTTTCAGTTGAGGACGGAGACCCCTATTTTTTCTGGTGAAATTTTTCTCTCGAACCCGGTGTTTCCTAGTTGTCATTAAAATTTCTTCTTCCTATACTAGTATGACAAAAAAAAACAAAATTAGACCTCTACTTCTGTTTGGAAAGAATTTGCTGTTTGGAAAGAATTCACCGAATTCATCGAATTCATTGATGAGTTTCTTGTGGAAGCCGTAGCCTCATCCGTACTAGAGGCCAACTGAGCCCGAGCAACCCGCGATGGCGATGGAACAACACCAGGACCCAACAGAATACTCTCAGCAATAGGAACATTCGTAGCGAGTGGTACAGTCGGAGGCTTATATTTTCTCCCAAACACATTGGAAATGAAACGAGTAGGGGCAACCGCCAAAGAAGACAATGCATGATGAACACCACTAGGATACAAGAGAACCGCTCGGTTATAACGAGTGTTGAGTTGTCCAGGGTTCAACTGGTCAATAGGTATAATGGAATCAAAATAAGGAAACAAATTCTTTACCAAGTCAGGATTCAAATTTCGGTAGATTTTCTCTCGAGTTTCAGTGTTGAAAGTCCAACGAAGTTTGGATAAAGTGACATAGGTATTGCGAGTAATATTGACCGTTTTTTCGTCTAAAATAATAGCAATGGTGTCTCGGTCTTCACTTGAATAACCAGGAAGAACCAAGTTCAAACCAAAGAAAACATACTGACGGAGAATAAGTTCATTCTCTTCATTGACTTCAATATTCGTTGTGACGCCATTTTCAAGGTATTTGGTAATAGAGTCAGGCGGTTTAAAATCAAATAAGCGATTGATAATTTCGGTATCATTTTCAGTAAAAGAGTTTTTACTGTCAATTTGATTAAAAGAAATAACGAGGTCGACATTATCAGGAATGAGAGAAGCAAATTTGTTTTGTTGAAGATAGATAAGAGAGTATTCTTGGAAAAAACTTCTAGGTTCTATCGTCATGAGCAAATAATACAAGTCAATTTCAAGAATCCGGTAAGTTTGAAGTTGTGGGTTAGCGTCAAACAATTTGGAAATGGCAGAAATCATAAGTTCTAAGTAATTCACGAAAAACTGAACATGCCTCTCTCGAAGACTCTCTATGGTTGTGTCATCGGCATAGTTATCAGAAGATAAGGCGATAGCATTAGATATAAAAATATCTTCGGTATGTTTGATTTCAGTAAACCAATCATTTTGAATCTCTGGAGAGACCTGATTCATGTCAAACATGATACATATCATAAGTATAATAAAGCGTATTTTAACATACTGACATGCTTGTTGTGATAAACTCATGAAACCGACTTGTTGTTCTTGCCCAGCAATAGTAGCCTTCAAAGAGAAACAGGCTTTATAAAAGCCGTCGTATGCACATGTAATATTGATTTTTTCTCCGTTGAGTTTTCTCTTATAATCGATACAGCGACCACTGATTTCTCTGTCAAAATCCCAAAAGTTAGAATTCAATAATTGAATGATGGGAGAATACTCACTATTTAACTCATCTTCACCCCTCCTGTAAATTTCTTCTTTGATGTTTATTTTTTGAAGAGGACCAGTTCCGGCACTATTTAACAAGCGATTCAAATCAGAAATGGAAAGTTTACTCAAAGATTGTTGATAAAGAGAAGTAGGTTCTGTACTGGAAGGTCTAGGTTCAGGTTCAGGGTGAGAATTGTATCTGACATGGGCATCCATAATGTTTTGGTCGCAACCCAACAAACCATTCGCGTCATTCGAAGCATCAAGTAGGCGAGTAATTGCGTTGAAATATGTTATCATGTTTCCGCGGTATTTTATCAACTCGGTAGGCTTTTTTTTTGCAAATGCGCTATAGTCATCAATGGATAAATTCTTGTATTTACTGGAGGATAAAAATGCACCTCTTGGAACATAATATCTCATATCAGCGCCCATAAAAGTACCATTGTCATCAAAAGTAATATTGTATGGAAACTTGACAATATTGGAAATATCAGCTGCTTCATTTTCATCGGGAAAGAAAGAGTCCAAGAAAGCCGCTTGAGCACTTGTTGTTCCGGAACTGAACTTGACACCTCCTTTTTTGCGGAGTATTTTTCGAGTATTTCTTTTCCTTTTAGAGAGCAGCTTTTTAGCGCTAGATTTTTTACCATATTTTCTAGTTTTCTTTTTGATGTGGTTATATTTTTTTGTTTTATGAAGAAGACTCATTTTAATAAAAGGAGAGATAATAAAATGACTTTCCTTTCCAAAACAAAAGTCTAGTGAATGAAAAAACCACTGTTTCGAAAAAAAATTGACGAAAAAGTATTCAAATAAGGAATAAGCACTAAAACAAACAACCAAAGCTAAAGCAAAACCAAACCCAAAACCAAACCTAAAACTATTTATGTGAAAATGAACACCCAACAAGCCCATCAAGAATTTTCAAGAAACTTAAATGTTGAATTCGAGAAGGAACCTTGTTGCCAACAAGAATGTCCAATTTGTTATGACTGTATTACCAATATCAACACAACGACGACCGAATGTGGACACAAGTTTCATTCGTCTTGTATTTTCAACAATCTAAAATATGGATTGGATTGTCCGTTGTGCCGAACAGAACTAGTAAAAGTAGAAAAAGAAGAAAATGAGGGCGAGGAGGACGATGATGAAGAAGAGTATGATGACGATGATGAAGAATATGATAGTTCAGACGATGAAGAAAGCGACGATGAAGACAACGAGGACAACATCAATGACGAACAACCACAAGTAAAAAAATACGACTTTACCATGGAACAAGTCGCAAAAAGAATGATGAAAATGAACATAAGCTATGCAGACTTGATTGGATACATGTTGGCAGATTCAAATAAACAAATGGTGGAACAAGACAAGAAAAAATATAGTAGAAAAACTACCAGAAACATATCAAAAATATTATACGATATTATTGAATACCAAGTTGCAGTAGACTACAGAGACGAAAGAACTTATGCCCAAGTAGTGGCGCAAAATTAAAAAACACAAAAACAAAAACAAAAAAACACAAAAAACACAAAATAAAAAATAGACGAATAAAAACAACCCGTCTATTTTTTATTTTGTGTTTTTATTATTTTGTTTTTGCGTGTTTTGTTTTTTATTGATTCAAATCATACCACACTGGTTTACCTCTTTTTTTCTTCCAAGTAGCGATTTTTTGTTTTTCTTCGGACATATAATAATTTCTATAAGACAAGACGGCATCATCACTCTTGTATTTGTCTGGCATAGCAAGCGCGAAATCAGTAAGCCTTTCTTCTTGAAAAGTCTCATTCGCCGGGATATGTTCTCTCAAATACAATGCAACCAAATAAGACTTGTGAACTTTGTCATCTGGATGACCGTATCGGTATTTCCATTCTTTGTGAAGCTCATCAATCAAATCCAAAACCCACACAAAATTAGCTCGAGACTGTCTGCACCAAATGGATACAGGGTGATTTTTGTGCGCGAGTCTGTATAACTTAGAATTGACTTCTTCATCATCCGGTTCCAATACTCTTTTAGCGGTGCAAAGCATTTGGACGGCTTCAAGTAGTATTTTACTAACATGTTTATCCATCATGAATTCGGCAATCTCTCGTTGTATAAGGGACAGTATAAATAGGTTCATTTTTCATAGGTTAGTTGTCATGTAAAAAAAATATGAAAACTAAAATCAATTTTTTTATAATATTTTTTGAACAGCATGCAAGACATAACTTTCTCCGAAAAATATCTGCCAGTTCGCTTTAATCAAAACAATCCAACCATAAATAAAAAACAAGAGTTTTGTTTCAAAATCAAACTCAACTGGTTTTTTATTTCTGGGATTGAAGAAATAGATGATGAGAGTACTCATACACGCAACAAAAATGAACTCAAAACGGTCTCTCCAGTAGACAACATCTTCATAAAAAGCTCCTTCATTTTTTTTTGTATGAGACAGATAAAACGCGACAACAGCGGTAAGTGCATAAAGAATTTTAATAATGAATATAAAGACGATATAGTAGTCAACGGAGTTCTTCATAGCAATCATAGTAATAGTAAATATAAAAAGTAAAAATGAAAAATCAATTCAAGAAATGTGCAAAAGTATTCGCAACTCCTTTTTCTAAACGAACTTGAGGTTTCCAACCGAGCAGCCGCGTTGCTTTGTCAATAATAGGTTTGCGAACCTTTGGGTCGTCTGGAGTTCCATCGAGGTATAAAACCTCAATTTTTTTTTCTAAAACGGTCTCAAAGACCCTGACCAGTTCATTCAAGGTGAACTCACAATCCGGGTTTCCTAAATTAATAGGACCCATTTCGGCACTACCCATCATTGCTATCAATCCATTTAACATGTCATCAATATAACAAAAGGACCGCGTTTGACTGCCATCGCCGTAAATTTCTACGGGTTCGGAAGAAAGTATTTTACCGATAAAATTAGTAATGACCCGACCGTCATGAAGGTCCATGAAGGGGCCATAAGTGTTGAAAATGCGTACAATTTTCAAGTCGAGTTCGTATATTCGGCGATACTCGTAAAGCATGGTCTCACACACTCGTTTTCCTTCGTCATAACAGGAGCGTTCACCGACCGTATTGACATTTCCAAAATATTCTTCGGGTTGGGGATGTATCATGGGGTCTCCATAAACTTCAGAAGTCGATGTAAACAACAATCGACATTTGTATCGGATACACAAATCAAGAACATTTTGAGTTCCATTGATAGAAGTAAAAAGTGTTTCAAGGGGATACTTTTTGTATTTAACGGGAGATGCGAGACTTGCTAAATGATAAATTTCATCCAATGAATCGACCAGTTCATCTATTGGGATAGGATGGCAAATGTCGTGATTTATAAAAAAGAAGTTATATTCTAGTCGAGGCTCGATAAATCGACGAATATTTTCGAGAGAACCAGTGATTAAATTATCAACACATATAATACGGCAACCTCTTTTGCCGTGTATTTCAAAGAGCCGAGCAATCAAATTCGTTCCAATGAATCCAGCGCCACCAGTAATAAGAATTGTTTTCATTTTTTTATATAAAAAAGTTAATATATAAAAAAAGAAAATTAACCTCAAATCCAAGTCAAATTCTCTTTACACCTTTGCATATTTACAGCAACGCATAATTATAAATGCTGTTACAAAACTATAAAGAGTATTTTCATATACAATATGAGAGTTGAGAAATGTGGCTTTTCCATGAAACTTTCTAATAAACAAATAAAAGAATAATTACCTAAAGGCATTCTAAAGGTGTAAAATTGTTTTTTGCTATGTTAGTCTGCATTTAAAATACGCATTGCTCTAAACTGGTAGATGTTTAAATTATTTTAATGAAACATAATATTTATTTTTATAAAAAATATTGATCCGCCTTTTTGATAAGATCCATTTTTGCAGTTTTACACGTCACATGATTCGCATGAAAAAAATATGTTTTTTCAAGTGTTCCTATATCGTTATTCAACCAATAACCATTCGTGTACTCTTGTACTTTATATGTATACATTTTTGTAGGTTTGTATAATGTTAAATCATTGATTCCGATATCTTGAAAATATTGAAACAGACATTCTTGGTCGTTTTTGTTTGTATATTTATATTGATATTCCTCGATTTTGTCTAAAATAATATGTGTTTCTTTAGTATTACGGAAAGTGGTATTTCCTGTGCATGCCCATATATGATTTAATGTTGTAGAGTGTAACTTATCTGCAGAATACATTCCTGCATCATATTGAAAGACAATATCATATTCGCTGTATTTTGTGTAATGTTCTAAAGTAGGTTCGTTAATGCAGACAACATCACAATCTATAAAATGAATAAAATCATACTTTGAAAGAGCATCGCGAAGAACATTTACTTTAGTATGTGTAATAAAATTGTAATTAAGTGTTCCATATTCTTGGATTTCTTTGGATATATTATTTTTTTTGAATAATTCAAATTTTACATCAAGATTTTGTAAATCCAAGTTTTTAACTTTTTCATAAATTTCTTCGTCTAAGCAATAAAAATGTATTTTATGAGACTTAATATTCTTGTTCAAATTCAAAAACATATTTTTTGCAAAATCGAAATATCCATCATTACAGTAAGAAATAATCACAGGTAAAGTCATGGATTGATTTATTTGATTTTTAATAATATTTTATTTAATTATTTTATACGAATAAAACCTTAATAAAATATTATAGTATGATAAAAATAGAACAATAACTCTAATAAAGATCTCCAGAATGTACATATCAGCACAGAGCATAACCATTTATTTTACATATTTGGACATTTAAGTTCGCACAAAAAGGGGGCAAAGTTGGGTTATTTTCCTTCTACCCATGTAATGTTTGACCTCTTTTTTGCGAACTTAAATGTCTAAAGGTGTATATATTATTTTTTCTGGAATTTCTTGACACACTCCCATATCTTGGCGGATTCATCAATGGTAAATACTCCTCTTCTTTGAGCTAAATTTAAAAATGAAACTAGTAAATTCAAAGCGGATACTTCATCGACAACGGGAACATCAACTAATCGAACTTCTTTTTTAACAACTGGCTCTTCTTGACCTTCGACCATATTTTATAAATGAAACAAAAAAGTTTCTAAGTATATTTTTTGAGAAAACAAATAAAAATTGATTCAAGAACGAAGAGAAAACAAGAAACAACAAACGAAACCCTACCATAAAATGGAACAACAATCCATCGTAAACTCTCAAAAAGTCATCAAGAATGCTTATATTAATATGCATATTGCCGACTCAGAAAGCGATAAAGTGATTCCAGAACTAGAAGAATACATAAAAGGTGAAACCAAGTTTGGAATTCTTCAAATAGAGATAGTTCCGAGGACTGAAACACTAGAAGCGCAAGATATTCTTTTCACAGTGGACATTTCAGGGTCCATGGACGATAAATGTAAAGATGAAAAAACAAAAATGCAATATGCAACCCACACCATGAAAAGAATCATTTCAGTATTTGAAAAATCAGAAAACAAAAAAATATCGATAGAAATAACAGGTTTTGATGACAAAATAAAAAAAGTGAAAGAATGGACAAGAATTGACGAAAACAATACAAATTTGATAAAAGAAAACATTGAAGAATTGGAGGCGAGAGGTTCGACTGACATAGAACTAGGGTTAAAAAGTGCCATAGAAAGTTTTCAAGAAAGAACCAAAGAACAAGAAGAACCCGCAAAAAAAACACATATATTTCTAACCGACGGAATAGCCACCAAAGGTGAATCGAATCCAAAAGAATTGTATAACTTGATGTTGAACAATACTCAAAATATAAACAACATTTACATAGGTTTTGGAGAAGACCATAATGCAAACTTGTTGCAAACACTGGGTTCGAACACGAAGGACAGCTATTATTTTGTGGACGAAATAGAAAACACCGGCCTAGTATTTGGAGAAATCATTCACAGTATTCTTTACAAGGCACTAGAAAACATAGAAATCATAGTGGAAAATGGAGAGATATATGACTATTTAACGAATAGTTGGTCGAACAAGTTGAGAATCAGCTCATTAACGAGCGAGGCAAAAAAAACATACCATGTAAGAACAAGAGGAAACGCCGATGCGAAAGCGATCATCACTGCGGATAATTTAACCAATCCAGAAGAAATCCACACCCTGCCTTCATTATTGAATGATGAAAATAAAATAGAGCCAAACGATTTGACGAAGTACATGTTGAGACAAAAAACACAAGAGTTAATGTATCGAGCAAAAGAAATAATAAATGAATACACTGAGAATAAATACAAACGCGTCATTCCGTTCTTGTTTGAAATCGACGACGAAACAACCGCACAAACTCAAGAAAAAAAACAACAAAAAAAACAAGAAAATAAAGAAAAGAAAACACAGATAAAAAATGAAATCAATGAATTTATGCTTCATTTGCATACACATATGAAAATGAATGGTTTGGAAGAAGACGAGTTTCATATAAAATTACATGAAGATTTGAAAGTAGCTTACAAAAGCATCAATAGTCCAATGGGAGCAATGTATTTGGGTTCGAGGCAATATTCTCAGGGAAGAGAGACCTCATACACTCCTTGTCGAAGTTTGTCGGGAGATGACACAATACCTATGAGTCCATTGCTTAGCCGTATATCAACAACTTCAACTCAAATGAAAATAATGACTGAATTAATGGAGCCAACATCATCACCAACATCATCGCCAAGATTACATCCAAGAACACAACACCCCGCATCACCAATAAGAATATTACCACTTCAAATGCCAGATTCGCCTAGTGGAAAAGTTCGCGAGTTTCCACACTTGAGAAGAAGCCAATTTCAAAATTATTTGGGTTCTGGTATATGATAGATATCCAATCACCAAGTTTACACGCGTAAATCATTCAACTCATTTTTTAATTGTGCCAGTAAAGGAAAAGCAGAGGAAGGCGAAGGAGAAGAAACAGAACTAGGTTGTACTCCCCACAACATTTGCCATATCTTACTGACATCATTACCGTCGCCAACATTAATAGAAAATGGGCAAGAATAGTCGGGAGGTGAGTTCAACGGAGCACACGGATTACAAGGTTTGTTCAAAAAACGAAATCCAGGAACAACCGATGGAATATCGGAATCGCGAATAGTGGTTACATTTTCTATCATGTGTCCGTCCAACCCGTCATAGCCAGTATACAATTTTTTTTGTAAAACCGAGTTGCCCAAGTCATCAGTGCCGCACACGGCAACATTATTCACATTGGCTGGCATATTTTTAGTGTGTCCAAGAACAGCGCCATTCAAGAGAAATTGTCCCTCTTTTGTCTGGAAAGAGAGAAGTTCTTTCATAGCGACTTCGTTGTAAATACTTTGCGCATCATTCAAGGCGAGTCCAGGGTCAACACTAATTAACAGATTCTGCGAGATGGCGTTTTTGTATAAATCTTGAACTTCTTGGGACCAAGGCCATTTGTTGTTTTGAAGCAAGTATTGAACATCACTAGGAGTTGCTTGTTGTTTTACAATGTTCATATCAAATTGATAAGTAGGATTGTGAACATTTTGGTATTTGAGGAATTCGGCAACCAATTCAGGAGACCAAGTGTCAGGAGAACTAGAGGCCATAGGAGAACTAGAGGCCATAGGAGAACTAGAGGCCATAGGAGAACTAGACGCCACTGGAGAACTAGACGCCACTGGAGAACTAGACGCCACTGGAGAACTAGAAGCGACAGGAGAAGCAGAAGCCACGGGAGAACTAGACGCCACGGGAGAACTAGATGCTAAAGTTTCAAATCCTTCTTTTTTGGAAATATGAATGGCCTGATAAAAAATAATAAAAATACAAGCAACTACGACTGCATTCTTGTAATCAAAATAGCCGACTCCAAGAACAACAAAAATCAACAACAAATTACCAAGGATTGTAGTAAACAGTTGTTCGATTTGTTGTGGTAAAAAATACAAGACAAGTATAAAAAACAACAATACAAAAAGAACGGTCATGAATATATTATTTTTTGGCATGTATACGAAAATGTTGGTCATCTTTTTCACCATATTATAGTCAATATAATATAGAAAAATATAATAAAACTCAAAAAATCAAACTATACGACATCAGAAATACTCTTGGGAATACTGGTAAAGATATTGACAATATCTAAATAGTAGTCCATAGAAGCCGTGATGAAATCACCGTAATAATTTCGCTGCAATATGTGATTCGTATCGTAGATAATGTATAAGGAAAACAAAACTAAAGCAGCGATAGAAATTGCGCGAGTGAAATACTGATTCGTTTGAGAAAAAACAAATGTAACAACAATGAGTAAAATCAAAGAGTAAAACAACAAGGAGGAAGTATTGTATCCAAAGTGAAAGTTGAACAAGAGAGAAAGGAGGCCGAATGAAAACATGGCAACAAAAACGCATAAAGTTCCAGCGACGGCAATTGACACATATTTATTTTCTCTCACGCTAGACAACATCATACCAAAAAAAGCGGAGAAAATAGAGAATAAAATGAATTTAAAAAATGAATTCATAGGTAAGAATGCCATAATAATCAACATTCCCAGGATAGACAAGAACAAAAACCATTTTTTGTAGAGGATCGCCGGATAGCCATCGCTGCCTTCCTCGCCTTGTTCAGGAAAACGCATCATAACATAATAAGTGATGCCGAGTTGAGTAATCAAGTTGGAGAAAACCAAAACTAGAAAGGCTTTTTTCTCCTCCAACAACTTAAAGAGCATGGTTCCTTTTTTCGTTTTTAACATGTAGTTCAAACAACTATATAAATTACATTACATAAAAAAAAATATAAAAAGAATAATACAATAATTACAAGAAATGATAGCCCAAGATGAATTGGTTTTTTATACCTGTTTTTTTGGAGACAACCATAGTGTAGCGAACAATATCCCAAACCTTCCGACAACGGAATATGATTGTTATTATTTTACGAACAATTTGTCGACTTACAATAAATTAAAAAACACTGGCTGGAATCGCGTATTTATGAATGATACACCAATAAAAGAAACATACATTGGAAATTCTATGGATTCTAAGGAAGTAAAATCATGTCCACACAAATTTCAAATTTTGAATCAATACAAGTATTCTTGCTATTTTGATTCAAAACTAAAGATAGATTTGGAAAGAGTAAAAACAAATTTAATAAATTTAATAAATACCGACAAGACAATGATATTTGCCAAGCACGCTTTTATCAAGAGCAATAATGTTTGGGATGAATTTAATGAATCTATGAAACAACCAAGATATTTCGCTCAAAAAGAACAGTATGAAAATTATATCAATCGGCAATTATCACAGGGAATGACGCCGGTTTCAGATATTCATCATGTGACCGGATTCATCATAAGAAAACATTGTGAAATGACGAACAAAATAAACGAAGAATGGTATAAACACATCAACGAGTGTGGAATAGAATGTCAAATATCATTCTTTTTTATTCAACAAATGTACAAGTCCTACATTTATCCAGTTGAATATTATGATGGGTTCTATGATATATACCATAATGACTATTGGAAATAAAGGAATTAGCCCTTCGTATACCATTCAGGAGGAACAACATAATTGACATTTTGAACAGGAACTGGACGGTAGCTCGAGCCACTACTAGCATTAGCACTTCCTCCATTGACAGCAAAAGGGAAAGGTTTTTGTACGGAAAGTGGATTGGCACATTTTCGTTGGACTTGTAATGTGTATTGACTGGCGTCTTGTGGAATGCCAAGTGTCTTGGTGTATCCAGCGTTGGATTCTTGTATTTTGTACACATATTTAGCGGAGGAAGTCGAGCAACCATTAGGGCCACATGGCACCCTGTATCCAACATATACTTCCGGTTTGTTGGTATCATTGACACAAATATTGGCCGCCGCTTTGGTTTGAATGTACAGCCATTGACTGGAGTTGTCAGACAAGGAGCCGTTAGGATAAACAGGTTGAACCCAGGTATTCGGATATTGTCCGTGCAAAATACCCATGTATTTCTTTTCCAACATGCCTTTCGTGGTCAATACAGTAGGCTTAATATATTGGTATTGGTCGCCGAGAACAATGGCACGATTGGCGTTGAAAACGGGCATTTGGTCCGAGCCACCGGTTTTATAGCCACTACCGATGCCATATGGTAAAGCGCCGCGAAATGGGGTGCCATTTCTGGACATGGCCATACTTTGTCCGACATAACCGACATTTCTTCTACCTCCGTTGAGAGAGAAACCGACGGGTCCGGCAGATTGGACAATAAAAGTGGAAGCTTTACCGCCGAATGGTCCTTGGGTTAACCAAACGCCTCCTGGTGGCTTTGCGGAGACATTAGAACCAAATCGAATGACGGCTTTTTTTTTGAATGCTTGAATAGACATTATATGATATGGACAGATAAAATATAATGGGGAGAATAATGTAATATAAAAAAATGCTCTAAATCATGCATGTTATTTTTTGGTTGCGGTAACAGAGCGATTTGCGGATACCTTCCAGAAATAAGGTTCGATATCATGGTAAACAATTTTGACTTCTTTTCCAGCGAGTAATCTTTCTCGCCACATATTCGCTTCGGGGTTCCATGATTTGAAGTGAATAAATACGCGTTGATAGCTTCCTCCTCCTCCACTACCCGCATTCCTGTTATCATTGCGAATTGGAATCATATCAATATGGTCAATGACTCCAAATTGAATTTGTTGAAATACTTTAAATATTTTCTCACGGGAAATATTTGAAAACACGCGTGGAATGCACAAACTAGGGGAGGTGGTATTCATTTTGTATTTATGCCAAACACTAACGCGTCAAAATAAAAATCAATTTTAATTCATGAGAGAAACACAAGCGAATAAAAAATTGAATTCAAATAACAAGGTAAAACAAATACAAAACAAAACCGAAATACAATACAATTCAATAAGAAAAAGAAATGGATAAAACAAAGCGCAGCTACAGTTGTTCTTACTGCAAGAAGCGAGGACACAACATAGGAAGTTGTAAAGAAAAAATAACAAACTTGGACCAAAAAATGATAGAGATCGGTGTATTTGACCTGGTGTTGTTTACATTTGGGAGTATTGAGATGTTATTGGAAAATAAAACATTGTTGCAAATAGAACTCTTTCAATTGACCGAAAAAGAACTAAAAATGTTGATGAGAGTAAACGGTGAAACATTAAAGTTAACCAAAAGTGGAATGATGAACAAGTTATATTTGATTTATTATTTCAATCGAATTATGTATGGGACAATCTCCAACTTGAATGAAATAACTCAAGAGGTAAAAAATTATCCAAAAGAGAAATTCGAGAAATATTCAAGGATTTTGATATCTCATAATGGCGGTGAATTTTCCAACGATATAAAAAAAATATACCGCAAATTGTATCCAGAACCGATTAAAGCAAACATAAAAATAATATCAACACCGCAAAATTGCAACAAAACCAAAAAAGAATGTCCTATTTGTTATGATGAGGTGAATGCATCAGAACAAATCCAAACGAATTGTAATCATGTATATTGTGCCGCGTGTATAGAAGGATTTCTAGAAAAGGAAATTCAAAAAACAGAGGATACACCCTGTGTGTCTTGTCCAATGTGTCGAAGCGAAATAACAACGCTAGAAATATCAGTAGAAAAAACGATGTCAATCCAAAAGTATTGTGTTCCTCCAGCTCCAGCTGAAGCTCAACCTGAATCCCAATGCCCGTTCAAAACAGAAGACTACCGGGAAAGTGGTTTATATTCGCTGATTTCAAACATGGTCGGATTTTAAGCCAACACAAGTCACGAACCACCCGACTTTTTTTTCGTCTTGGGCTCTCTAAATGGATCCATTAAATCTTCAATAAAAGAATTTAAAGAAATCGGGTCGTCCAATTTATCAAATTGGTAAAACAACTCCCAGAACCATCTTCGTTTGAGTATTTCCGCGTTGGATATTTCTAAATGAAACATTTGGTCAATGATTGAAAAAGCGGACTTGAGACGCAATATTTCTCTCACCAATTGTTTTTTCAGGTTAAAAAGTTTGACTAGCTGTTTCTTGTAATCAACCGACAGTTCATTTTTTTTCTTTTTGGAGACTGCGTTGATATAACGAATTTCGTTTTTGACATTTTTCAAGTTGGTTATGGTTTTTTTGCGAAAGTCATCGATTTTCTTGATAATAGAAAAAATATTAGTGTTGTAAATGACTGGATAACGCATGCGTATTACATCGGGAATCATGAACTGATTCGTCTCCTTGATTTCCATAATTTTCTTTTCCACATCTTCCATTTTTTGAATCATCTCTTGTTCTAATTGGTGCTTGTCGATTTCAAGTTTTTTATTCAAGTCATCGGTTTCTTTTGTCAACGAAAAATTACGAAACAAGAGAATCGAACCTGAAGTAAATTCCACATTCGACTGTAATTTATCGTATTGGTGAGATGATATTTTATGCGCCTCAGATGCGGCGTCCAGTTTCAAATAATTCACAATGGCCAAAAGACATGCCACCACTCCGTTAATCGCCGAAACGAGCATGTAGCCCCATGTAAATTGTTTTACAATGGAGGCTAAAACAGTGACGGCAGTAGACAAGAGTATTGCCGGCATCATGAGCCAATTTAATTTCTTTTCAGAATAGGATTTGGCCTCCATATAAATAATTTTATGACCCTTCAAATAACTCGCTAATATATCCAAGGCCGAAGAGTACTTGTGGTTGATGGAGTAATAATACTTGTCAATGCTATTTTCTACTTGTGTATAATTGAGCTTCTTGTACAAAGGTTTTTTTTTGCCTTTGTTGAAATCTTGAGAATCAAGTTCATAAACATCAACTTCACTATAAGTATCACTCAAATCACTCGTGCTCTCGGCAAAGTAATTTTCATCACCAACTGAGTTAACTTCACTATCCATCTTTTTCAACAAAGCATTTTTCTTAAAAGCGGAGAAAGAAAGGGACAACAATGACTGATTTTTTTTTTCAGGTTCAGGTTCAACCTCGGCAACTTGAGGTTCAACTTCAACAACATCAATAGATATTTGTTCCATAAAAAGACACAATAAAATAATTTTGAGTATATATTATAGAAAAGCCATTCCAAATGACAAAAACAAGGAAAAATCATTCTTGGAAAAATGAAAAACCAGGATACCACCAACGAACAGTAATGCAAAAGAGATGCGGAAAGAAATGCTTTTTAGGAATTTTTAGTAGCAAAAACACGAAAAGACGTGCGTCGTTTCCAATTTGTAAAAAGAACACCTGTAAAGTATCGAGGGCGGGTGTTTTAGCTGCTTACAAACGAGCGAGAGAATACAGCAGCAAAGGGAGAAAATATCAAATAGTCGCCGCGAAAGCTCGACGAATCCTCGATAGTTGAATAAAAAAATTGATTTAAAAGTATAAGAAAAACTAATTTCAAAATAACAAAACAAATTTAAAGCAACTTCAAATTAATAATATAGGAATATAACAATGTTGAAATTATTATTTGCAAACCAATTAGAAGAATATGAATTCAAAAACTCAAATAATAATTTAAATAGAGACATTGACCATTATATCGACTACAATAATGACAATAGTGAATGGGGGTTCTTTGTGGATTTAGAATGTTCTCAACCACCGATACCATTTCAGAAAATAGAAATCAGTAAATATAAACCACAGTTGAAGACAATTATCGAAGAACAAATGCCAATGTTGCCGGTAAAACCACAAAAAATCGCAAAACATGAATATCCACAAAAAAACGATTATTATTCCATTACAACTCACTTTTCGTTAATAACTTGCGTAACAACAATAGCATTTGTAGTATTAATGTACATATGAAAAACTATGGGTTCGTAATTACATCGCAACTATTCGTAAATAAATAACCGTTTGGGTCAATCGCATAATAAGCATAAAAAGGAGTATTACAAATATCAATGGTAGTTGGATAACCGTATTCCACCTGATAAGTTCCCGTTTGGGCACCAACGGAACCCACCACATGAATATTGGATAAAGTCTTTGGGTAATACACGTCGCGAATCAAATTTTGACTGGTATCAGAGACATATCCTTTATTTTTCTCTAGCAGACCTTTTTGCAACAAGAGATAACTGCCTTGTGTCATTCTTTTCTTGCATCTAAAGTCTTTCAGCCGGTTGCAAAGCGAGAGTTGAACTTTTTTGTTGGTGGTATGATCACTTGCATATGTGGTTACAGATTCTTTCAAATGCGCAAAATCATTTCTAGACTTGAATGTTTGTGACATGATTATAATACAATGTGAAAATAAAAATAGGCTTGATTTTATTTGTGGAATAATATATAACAAAATAAACCAAATAAAATAATATTTGTAAGTAAATATAACGATGATTCACTCAAGGAAAACACCAGATTCATTAATATTCACAAAGGCAACTGAAAATATAAATCTAATCATACACGGACAATGTGTTTTTTTGTTTAGTGTAGTAGACGAAACCGACACCGGCTCTGTCTCAGATTCTGACTCGGATTCAAAATCGAGTGTTCAGTTTACCATTTTTAATGCGGATAAAACAGACGGATTAGAAGTAATCTTGACCGAAACCGAATTTTATGTTTTACGATTATTAAATTCAAACAAATATGATTCACAAACGAAAAAAGGTGGACTTACTTCAAAATCGGGAGCTTATTATTGGTTTAGTCTAGACTCACAGAATCAATGCCTACAGGCAGGAATCGGTGAACCGCGAGTTGAAACTGCCTGTTTCACATACCAATTTGACCCCAAGGACAAATTGTGGGAAGCCAATAAAATATTTATGGAAAGTTTAACATCCATTTCTTTACCAGATAATATTCGACCACTGCGATTAGTCAAAAATCCGATTACAAAGGCTGTACCGCTTCTTGTAAAAGGAACAAATGAACTGACCATGGACGATGTAGCTGGCACCGAATATTTACCGAGCGCTTCTCTATCAAATGCATCTCAAATCCTTTACAATTGTATATCCGGTAAAAAGTTTATTTTGAATACGCCTGATTTTCCCGACTTCACCGAGGCTATCGAATACAGTATAAAAACACCGGGATTATGGTGCAATACACGTCTAAAAGAAAAAGCATGCGAATTCGGCGACAAACCAAACCCACTAGAAACCTATTTGCGCATTACTCTCGGACAAAATAACGGCGAATCGCCGGGAATACCTTATGTAATGGAAATATGGCCAGTAGGACATTACTCCCCAGTGCACAACCACAGTTCAGCAAATGCAATTATTCGTGTTCTAAATGGTTCCATAAATGTTTCGTTATATCCATTCTTGTGTAATGAACCAGAGGGGGTGGAACCATTTGCGGTAAAAGATTTCAAAAAAGAAGACATCACTTGGATAAGTTCAACCTTGAACCAAGTTCACATGTTGAAGAATTTGGAAAACAATACCCAAACTTGTATAACGATTCAATGTTACATGTATGACGAAACCGACAAAATACACTATGATTATTTTGATTATTTGGGCACAAACAATGCAAAGAATCAGTATGAACCAGATTCGGATATGGATTTCAATGATTTCAAGAAAAAAATGCATGAAGAATGGAAGAATCGCCCCCTATCTTTGTCACCAAAGAAAAGAGCATGTCTAGATTTCTTGAATAAAATAAAAATTGAAATGAACAAATAAGACAAACAAAGAATCAACCAATTATCCAAAATGCTGAAAAAAATACTATCATGTTGTTTATGTTCCAAAAAAACAAATACCTATGGTGAAAACAACACCAATATATCTGATTCAGACGAGGACCCTACCCATCTTCAATACAAGGATACGGTTCCATTTGTTCCACCCATATCTAGCGGAGAAGTAATTAAAGTTTATGATGGAGATACAGTCACGATTGCAGCCAAACTACCCTATCCAGAGTCGCCGCTCTATCGATTCAATCTTCGGTTGAATGGAATCGATGCTCCGGAAATAAAAAGCAAATCAAAAGAAGAATCTATTTGCGCCGAACTCGCAAAACAAGCTCTCACGGATTTAATATTACACAAAACCGTAATATTAAAAAATCAACAAACCGAAAAATATGGTCGCCTACTAGCCGATGTATATTTGGAAAATTTACATGTAAACCAATGGCTACTGAATAACTGGTATGTAGTTCCTTATGACGGAAAAACAAAAAAATCGCCGAAATCGTGGGCAAATTATAAGACAAGAGGCACACTCTTCTAAACAATTGGGAAAGATGGTTGCATGGCGATTCCACAAATACCATCATCACTAGCACTTTCACTGCGACCTATTTTTACATATCCGTCGAGTCCCCAATCAGCTCCCCATGAATTTTTTACCAACCAATAATCAACACCGTTCTCTTGTCCATACCCAACCACCAACACACCATGGTCCAAATTAGTTCCGCAAGTGCTGCTAGTAATTACTCCGGATGAATAAGATTGAAAAATTCTTGTATCCGCTTCAATGGCAACAGAGACTGGTCCTTGAGCAACGGCATTCGCCAAGGAGATTTGGTCAGAAGGAGAAACATCGCTGCATGATGAGATAGAAACCACATCATCACAAGTTGCGCATGAACCGAACCCACCAGTAGTTCCATCTGCAGAAGTATATGGATACACCTCCTCGGAACACAAACCGTTATCAATTGCGTAGGAAAAGGCATTGTCCATTAATCCTCCGTTGCATCCAAGATTACCATATTTTTTTGAACAGTCAACCAATTCTTGCTCGGAAAGACTGATTAACTCTCCTGTTTTGATTGCCCAGGCTCCTTCCATGGCACCCGTCGCAGAAAAAGACCAGCAACTACCACATTGTCCTTGATTTTTTACTGGGGTTACTGCGTCATGGTCGCGCCAGTCAATCGATTTTGGATAACTAGATGATGAGGAGGAGAATTTTCCACAACCCGAAGTTTTTCCTAGAATTTTAGAAAAACCACCACCGATGACTTTTTGTTTGAATTCTTCGGCGGTTAAATCAGTGAAAGCATTCACGCCCATAGTAAAGTTATGTTCAGAAGTTCCATTATGGTTGTGTTCATAAATGGTACGCAAGTTGTCCTTGAAAATTATAAATCTTTTTTCTAACTCCTCAATAGAAGTATATTTTTTATTGAATTTTTTTTGGAAAAGAGTAAAGTCTTCCCAATCCCACTCAGAGGTGGTTCGAAGAAAAGTACCAGAAGCTGTTGCGAAAAGTGAAATCATTGATAAAAACAGTAAGGTTTGCATAAGTCAATGTTGTATTATACACCAATATAAAAATTTATTTTTAAGTAGATTAAACAAATGTTTTTTATATTGTTTATAAGTCATAAAAAACCTGATTCCATTATTTTCCATACTAGATAATTCTCTCGCTTGGTTTACATTATTGAATGTGATGAATTAATTATCTTTATGTATAATATAATCATGTCAAATAATCCATTTGTTCAATTTAAGGATTATTTCCCAAATTCAAAACCATTGGAATTTATTAGTGCAGATACCTATCGAAAATTACCATATGATTTACTAAAATATTATGAAAAACTTCCTAGGATGGTTGACCCAGTAATCTCACTTGATGAATTAGATGAGAGAGGCATAAAATATTCAACTAGTGACACATACACGGTAAAGGACATGTATAAACGCCTATTGAATCAAGCAATACAAGTGTTAGGATTTGGCAGAGGATACCAACCACCCGAAGAAGTATCCAGGTCTATTGAAATGACTTCAGAAGTACCACTATACGAATTGGGTGATGAGCAGTCACGCGAACCTCCACTTATTGGTGGAAAAAGAAGGTCCAGGAAAACCAAAAGAAAATCCAGAAAACCAAAAAGAAAACCAAAAAGAAAATCAAGGAAATCATAGAAAACAACGACGCAATTGTATAATTTAGAGAATCGCTACGCTCTAAATTATAGAGAAAATATACCAAGCATAAAATCAGAAAATACTGCTACAACACATACTCACGGATTTATTCCAAATCCAATAGCCCAACCCCAACCCAATTATCACTGATAAAAATATGTACGGATATTCCAAAACAACAAAAAATAAAATCGCATACTAATATAAAACAAATGTTTCGTTTTTACTATGTTCTTGTTCTTTTACTCTTGGTAAATACAGCATTTGCCACCATCACTTATACTTTTTTCGATGGAGAAATATCGAACGCAAAGACATTCATCGACTATTTCTATTATGGTATGGTGACCACTAGTTCCGTTGGTTACGGGGACATGTCACCAACCACTCAAAAAGCGAAGGTTTGGGTTACTACCTATCTATTATTATGTTATACATTCGTCATCTATTTATCCATCCGAATCAAACCAATTGTGGTGACTAATTTATTTTGAACCCACCCGACTACAAATCATAGACGCTTTGTAGGGTAAGACAAAAAGAATAATCCATGTTGTGTAAATCAACGACACGCCCATATTCGTCCAACAGTTGAATCTTCAACTTTTGAATATCGACCGGGCCGAAATATTGCCTAGCAGTAGTAATTAAATTCAGATTGCTTTGCGACAAAATATCAAACCACGAGTTTTTCGTGGAAATTCTCGCTAAAATATTCTTGTTCAAAATAGAAGAATGAAAAGCACTAAAGAAACCATTATTTACATTGTTGTTGTAATCATCAACTACTAAATAAATATACCGAGAACCACTCATATCAATAATACCTTCTGATACATAATTTGAACTGCCGATGTAAATTCCTTTTCTAAACCCAAACAACCAACCTAATTTTAATGGTAGTGGGGAAGATGCGTCCGATAAACCTTCCGGGGTTGTTTGGAAATCCAAGACAAAATCAAATACTCCAACAGGACTAGTGTTGTTGATTCCAACAATCATTTGTCCACTACCACTAGAATTGGAGTCGATATTCAATGTAAAAACAATATACTTGTAATAGTCATAAGTCGAAAGAGGCCCGGAACTGCAATAATTGTTCAAATAATCAATGATTGAGGTAGTTGTGTAGTTGCCGTCGGGAACAGTAATCACTGCTTTCTTCAATACACTCGAAGAATCAATTTGAATTGTAAAATAATTGTTTCCTAGACTTTTAGAAATAGTGTAATAGGTTTCTGGCATTTCAAAGGCGGTCAACTGCATAGACAATACACTTGAAAATTTAATTGGTAAATCAATTTGATAGTTGGTGGAAGTTGTTCCGAAGTAATTATCGCGAAAACGAGTGTCTATGTTGAGATTTTGTTTTAAGGTTCTCTTTTTGAGAGGGTTGATGACACCGGAATAAAACTCACTTGGTAAAGATTCAGTGTAACCAGTAATTGGTCTTTGAATAATCATTTGACTCCCGTTCTCTTCCAAGACGACTGACTTTTTCAATTCTTTGTCAGAATTGTAGACATTCTTTGCAATTTTTTTCAATACATATCCCACATTTGAGCCCACTGACTCCAGTAGCTGTTTTTTTGCTTTTTGAATAAAAAGAAGTGTTTTTTGTTTGATGGTTTCATCCACGGACTTGTCAAACAAAATATTATCTCGCAGCTTGTTTTCTTTTTGTTCCAAGGTGAATTGATCGTAGTCTTCAGGGAGGTCGAACATGTCCAGTAGTTCTTCTTTTTTGTAGTTTTGTATATTCAAATCAAAATTCATAGTGCACCTGTTATATATAATAATAATGGATATTTTTAAACCGATGATAAAACCGCTAAAATGAAGTATATATTTTCTGTTTATTATATAACAAGTTAGTGATGTTTTCAAGCACTAAAGACCCATCATGTTCTCCATATAGTATATCCTATAACGCCAAATGTAGTAATAGTTGTTCTACTAGTATTGGAAACGGATCTACTGGAGCCACAGGCGCAACAGGCGCTCAAGGAGATACTGGAGCTACTGGCGCAACAGGCGCCACTGGTGCTCAAGGAGCTACTGGCATTGTTGGAGGTGTAACTGCCTTAGCTTATAGTGGAATAATTAATGGAGCTACAACTACCTCCAATGGTTACCTACAAATGGCATACGCAGTTGGCGGAAATACCAGCAGCACTTATCCAGGGTTGATGCCAGGTTCGTATTCTGACATTTTCTCAACCCAAACTTTAGACTTGTCCAACTTTGGACAAAACTGGGTTCAGAATACGAACGCTGGTAATAGATACTGGAATTGTCTTGCAGTATCAGCATCCGGACAATACCAAACTGCAGGTGTTTATAGTGGTTCAATTTATAGTGGTTCAATTTACATTTCTTCAGATTATGGTTCAACATGGAGTCCAGTAGCTGGAACCAGTGGTCTAGGTTGGCGTTCAGTATCAGTCTCCGCATCTGGACAATACCAAACTGCGGTTGTTTATGGTGGTTTAATTTACATTTCTTCAAATTATGGTTTAAACTGGGATGATGTAAGTGGAACAAATCTATATTGGAATTCAGTAACCGTGTCCGCATCAGGACAATACCAAACTGCAGTTGTTCAAGGTGGTTCAATCTACATTTCTTCAGATTATGGTTCAACCTGGACCATAGTAAGTGGAACGAGTGGTCTGTTTTGGTTTTCAGTATCTGTATCCGCATCTGGACAATACCAAACTGCGGTTGTACTTACTGGTTCAATTTACATTTCTTCAAATTATGGTTCAACCTGGACAATAGTAAGTGGAACCAGTGGTCTAAATTGGTATTCAGTATCAATATCCGCATCTGGACAATACCAAACTGCGGTTTCAAATATTGGTTCAATTTACATTTCTTCAAATTATGGTTCAACCTGGACAATAGTAAGTGGAACGAGTGGTCTATCTTGGTATTCAGTATCCATGTCAGCATCTGGACAATACCAAACTGCGGTTGTTTACAATGCTAGTTCAATTTACATTTCTTCAAATTATGGTTCAACATGGACTATAGTAAGTGGAACCAGTGGTAAAAATTGGACTTCAGTATCAATTTCAAAATCTGGACAGTATATTACTAGTTGTTATTATAACGGTTACATTTACACTTGCCAAAACAGTATTTCCAACGGGGTTGTTTCAGTGGGAAACTATTCATCAGACCCCTCTGGTGCAACCGGTTCCATTTATTATGACAAGTCTAATGCAGCATTAAAAGTGTATAATGGTTCTACCTGGAATTCTATATTAACTGGTTATGGTGCCACAGGTGCTACTGGTGCCCAAGGAGCCACCGGTAATAGTTTAATAGGCGTAACCACAATTGATGGAAATTTAACAAACGGTGCAACAATAACAACTGACCAATACCTTCAACTCGGGGTTGCTAGTCAAACTTATCCTGGTATTATGACAACTACTGGACAAACTTTCGGAGGTTCAAAAACATTCGCAAGTGACCTACTAGTGAACACACTCACCGTAGGAAAAGGTGGAGGTACTCAAACAGCAAACACCGCAATTGGTAACCTGGCACTGTCTTCAAACACAACCGGAACCCACAATACGGCAGTAGGAGCCAATGCAGGAACAGGCAACTCAACCGCTTCATACAATACTTTCTTGGGTTATCAAACAACAACTACCGATGGATTCACAAATAGCACTGCGATAGGTTCTTATTCAACAATAACAACAAACAATCAAGTTGTATTGGGAACAACCGCAGAAACCGTTTCTCTCATTGGTGGCATTTTGGATATACCTACTTACAAGACCAAATCACAAACCACCAACCTTGGATACCAGTCAATAACAACAGGAAGCCCAATTTCAATAACAACTGATACAATATATGATTTAACATCTCAAATTATTTTACCTGGAGTATGGATTGTGAACTTGTCTAATTATATAACTGCTACGAATACACCTGTTTTGTCTCAATTAAGATTTGGCGTTTCAACATCCTCCACAAGTTTTACTGGTTCACAAAATTATCAACAAACTT
>JACCDM010077013.1_pt1 | contig 26641 bp, 18 predicted proteins | sample 7445851 | NCBI WGS metagenome assembly JACCDM01 (sample SAMN15323438, study PRJNA562643) | freshwater metagenome | isolation source: river surface water | place: USA:Blue River Watershed | collected 2017-08-16
CCCCGAGCTGAAGAAACACTTCTATCCCATTCCAGGAAGCCGCGAGTTTCTGGAATGGGCCAAAGATCGCTACCAGCTCTACCTAGCCACGAATCCCATCTGGCCACAGGAAATCGTAGAACTGAGGGTACGTTGGGCAGGGATCGATCCTGCGCTCTTTCGAAGCATGACGCATGCAAGGCGAATGCATGCAGCCAAGCCTTCACCTCATTACTTCCAGGAGCTGCTCGAGCAAGAAAAGCTCGATCCCACGCGGTGCCTGCTCGTGGGCGACGACTTCAAAATGGATTTACCCGCCGCCCAAGTGGGCATCCCGGTCTTCATCGTGGGAGATCCGTCAAAAAACCCCCGCATGAAGCGCCTTCGCCCGAAAGGCGCCCAAGCACCTGCTTGGCAGGGTCATTACGGACACCTCAGGGCCTGGCTCACGGGCGATTCGTCCATCCTGAACTCCTGACTCAACTTTCCTCTCCCTACCGTCGATAAGACAGACAGGAGAGTCGTGAATCCATGCTGGTCATCGTCGGAGCAGTCATCGTTTTCGTGGCAGTTTTCGGTGGGTTCGCCCTAGAGGGCGGACACTTGGCCGTTCTGTTCCAGCCGATCGAACTTCTGATCATCGGTGGATCGGCCGCAGGCGCGCTTCTGATCTCCGCAAGCCCCACTCTTCTGAAGAACGTGCTTCATCAGGTGCTCGGCACGTTGAAGTCGACTGAGACCTCGCAAAAACAATACCTCGAGCTCCTGATGCTCCTTTTTGAAATCATCAAGACCGCCAAAGGTAACATGCTGGCTCTGGAAGCCCACGTCGAAGCGCCGGAAAAGTCGGACATCTTCAAGAAGTATCCCTCGGTGCTCGCCAATCACCACGCCATCCATTTCATGGCCGACACCCTGAAAGTTCAGATTAGCTCGCCCGTCAGTCCGTATGACTTAGAAGAGCTGATGGACTGCGATTTGAAATCCCTCCACGAAGAGGAATTCCAAGCCCCTGAAGTGATTCAGCGAACCGGCGACGCCATGCCGGGCTTGGGCATCGTGGCCGCCGTTCTCGGGGTCGTGATCACCATGGGTAAACTGACCATGGGTAAAGAAGTCATCGGTCACTCAGTGGCAGCCGCTCTCGTGGGTACCTTCTTGGGCATTCTTCTGTCTTACGGCTTCATGCAGCCTCTGGCTGCCAAGATGACCGCCAATAACAACGAAGCCAGCAAGTACTTGAGCGTGATCAAGGCAGGCCTTCTTGCCTTCGCCAAGAACTGCTCGCCCAAGGTGTGCGTGGAGTTCTCGCGCCGAACGATTCCGCCCCACGCTCGCCCGAGCTTTGAAGACGTCGACAAGGCAACGAAAAACGTCGGCGCTAAGGCCGCGTAAGGGTAATCTCCATGGCCGGCGAACAAAATCAACAACCGATCATCATCAAGAAGATCCAAGGTGGGCATGCCGGTGCCCACGGCGGCGCCTGGAAAGTGGCCTACGCCGACTTCGTGACCGCTATGATGTGCTTCTTCCTGGTCATGTGGCTGATGGGCGCCGACGAGGCCACCAAAGCCTCGATCGTGGAATATTTCAACAACCCCACTTCAGCTTGGCGAAAAGACCTGACCAGCCCCGAAACGATGCCGCTGGGCGATCGAACCGGCGCAGGCGAGAGCATCATGAAAGGTGCCGACGGCGCGACTCCGGAAGACCTAGTCGAACGGCCGCAGCGCCCCTACGCAACTCCGGAAGGCGAAACAGAAAAGGTCTCGCAGATCCTGGATCAATTCATGGAGGACAGCTCGATTGTCCGCCTCGACCAGATCCGCTTCTCGATGCCCGAAGAAGAACTCTTTGAAGCAGGTTCAGCGACCGACTTCAGCTCGAAAGCAGAACCGCTGCTCGAAAAGCTTGGAAAAGTGGCTAAAAAATACAAAGGGAAGCTCGAAATTCAAACTTCTCACTCACCCGCCATGGAAGTGAGTTATGAGTACCAGATGAGTCGAGCCGTCGCTCTTCAACGTCACTTGGTCGATCGCAATTGGGCAGCTGAAGAGCGTATCTCGGCGTTAGTGCTCGAGCGCCGTCGCGGCACTTCCGCCGATCAGCCCGCCGGACGAAAAGTCGACTTCACCCTGACCCGGATTGAGAACTAAAGCGGTGACTTTGTCCGATCGCATCGAGTACCGGATGCGCATCGAAAAGCTCAGGGTCGGTCCCTTCGAGCTTGAGATGGAAGTTCTAGCCAATTTGGATGAGACGATCGATCAAGTCTTTCGAATCTTGGAGAGCGAGGGCCATCCCGTGCTTCTCGAAAAACTTTGCCCTTACTTCGGAGTGATCTGGCCAGCTGGTCTTGGCTTGGCACGCTGGATGGCCGAAGTCCCCCACTCGCAACTTGCCGGAAAAACGGTACTTGAACTGGGCTGCGGCTTAGCATTGCCGAGCCTCGTTGCTTCCAAGCGTGGAGCAAAAGTCACTGCAGCCGACTTTCACCCGGAAGTACCCCGCTTCCTCGAAGCCAACAAACGCCGCGTCGGTGCTCCCGTGGAGTATGTCGAAGCCGACTGGATGCGGAGCGAGTCCACAGCGCTGGGCGAGCGACGCTTTGACTGGGTGTTAGCGAGCGATGTTCTTTACGAACGCCACTACCCCGAAGCCGTTGCCCGCGCCTTTCATCGCCACGCTGCCGAAGGTGCGACCTTGATCCTGACCGATCCAGGGCGCCCTGCCCTCCAAGCATTTCACGACGCAGCAAAAGCGCTGGGAATGGAATTCCAGACCCGAATCGTTTCCGTCCCCGAAGGGAAAACGGCTCGAGATATTTTTGTCCTGGAAACTCAGGGTCCGAAAGGCGCGCGTTAGGCCGCCAAGCGGGCCTGATCCCCATGGAGCGTCGCCCGGATCTGCTCTTGAAGCTCTGGCTCGACCGTTTCTCCCAGCCAACTCCAGAATTTCGCTAGCGCGACCTGGGCCTGAGGCTCGGTCAATTCCATCCGACGAATCAGAGCGCTCACAATCGCATAGAGCGTGATGGTGACGTCGGGCCCTGCTGGAAGATCCAAAAGCTCCTCCCTGAGTGGCTCAGGAAGAGCTTCGATCAATCGCGCCGCATCCCGGTAATGAAGACGCCGCACCACACAGTTCAGGACAAAGCGGGAGCACTGATCCATGGATTCCCTCCGTCTCTCTCTGGCTGTTGCCGTTTGCCAACGCCATGCCAGACGGAGGGAATCCCAGAAATCAGTGAAACTTCATCCCACTTGCTGCTTCAAGCGAGCGATGCGCTCTTCGAGCGGAGGATGCGTCGAGAACAACGCAAAAATCCCGGAGGGTCGGCTCGAAATTTTAAGCGCGGAGACCGCTGGTTGCTCGCTTGAATCAAGCCCTTCCACGGTCCGCTTCAAAGTTTCCAGCGCGTGAATCATGTTCGTTCGGCCAGCCAGCTTTGCTCCGCCTTGGTCGGCACGGAACTCTCTCCAGCGCGAGAACGAAGCCACGACGATGGATCCGAGCAGCATGAAGACGATCTCGAGTGCAAAGACCGTCAGGCTGTAAACGAAGTGATTCGAACCACCCCCGCGTTCACTGTCACGATCGCCACGAAGCGCCTGACTGATCGCAAACGCAATGACTCGCGACAAGAACATCACAAAAGCGTTCACCACGCCTTGGATCAAGGTCATCGTCACCATGTCGCCATTAGCGATGTGCGCTACTTCATGGCCCAAGACGCCATCTCGTGCGTCCCGATCCATCCGGTGCAAAAGGCCCGACGAAACCGCAACGAGCGAGCGATTTCGAGTCGGCCCCGTAGCGAAAGCATTCACGTCCTGGCTTTCGTAAATCCCCACTTCCGGCATGACGCCCAAGCCCGCACCGCGCGCCAGCTGATGCACGGTTTGCAAAAGCTCCTGGAGCTCGGGATCGCGGGTCTGGGGATCAATGACTTTCACACCCATCATCCACTTGGCCATGACTCGGGACATGAGAAGCGAAATGAACGCTCCTCCCATGCCCCAGATCAGACAGAAGACCATGAGCTGCTGATAATCCAACCCGTACGCCGTGAGGTAGGGTTGCACGCCGAGCAAATTCATCAGCAAGGACAAGCTGATAACGACAAGCGCGTTCAGAAGGAAAAAGAAGAAGATCCGTTTGATGAAGGCCATAGTGGCTCTAATCTGGGTACAAAGAAGCGACTCGTCAAGGGGAAGCGGTCGAAATTAAACTAATTCGGTTGCTAGATGACCCTATTTCCGCTCTGGAATCGGTCCTGGGTCGAGTGGATTTTCCGGCCAAGCGTGGCGCGGGTACCTTCGCCCAAGCTCGCGGCGAAGCTCTGGGTAGATGCGCTGCCAGAACCCTTCCAGATCAGAAGTGACCTGCACCGCGCGGTAATTCGGCGCCAGCAGGTGAAGCGTCAAAGGGTAGCTCCCATCCAAAACAGCAGGCCCCTTTTTCATTCCAAAAAAGTCCTGCAAGCGACTTTCGATCCAAGGCGCTTGCTGCGCTTCGTAATTCACTCGTACTCGCCTACCCCGAGAAAGAACCACGGTACCGGGTGCCAGTCGCTCGAGCTTTTGGGACCACCCCACTGGCAAGCAACTCTCGAGTACTTCACTCCACGCAATCGCCTTCACTTCATTCAAAGTGCTGCACCCGGTGCACGCTTGGACGAGTGCTTCCTGAAGGGCTTCACCTTGAAGTGGCGACAAACCCGAATGGGCCGAATGTTTCTCTAAGAACGCCAATCGCTTTTGAAGATTCTGAAACGACGCTTCTTGCTCTAAAAAATTTGGATCTCGAGCAATCGCAACAGCAAGGAGGCGCGCCGCTTGATCGGGATCGGTCACGGTCGTCCGCGATTCTGAAAGAACGAGCGAAGCATACCGAAAGCGCGAGAGCTTCACCGGCCGCCCCTGCGGGCCTTCGAGAAGCACTTCCTCTTCATCTTGAAGTGGCGAAGGATCGACTTCCAGAAGCCATTCCTCTTGAAGAGGACAGAGCGAACGCACCCTGGGACGGGAGCGAGGCTCCCAGGTGGCTTGCCGCTCTTCCACTTGAAGCGCTACGAAGTACTCTTGCTGGGCGGGATAATGTTCGGCGCCGTCCCACTGGGCGGAACCTCCCGATGCCAGGACCAACTCTTTCCCACGCCGCCGGCCCACGCGGTCAGGAAACCCGGCCAAAATGGATTGAGACAAAGCAGCGACGTCGCTCGCACCGCCGCCTGGCGCAGCAGGCCCCAGCGCTCTCTCCAAACGCTCACGAAGGCGCGAAGCTGTCGGGTCTCGCCCCAATTCTCGTCGTCGCTGCGTCCAAGCCTCAATCACGTCTTCGCCAAATTCCAAATCCTCGGAAAGCCACGTCACTACGTCGAGCGCGGCCGCTCGAACCCCGCGACGCTCGGCCTCGAGAAGTACGCGCCCCAATCGAGGATGAAGCGGCAAGCGCGCCAAACGCCGCCCGAGAGCGCTGACTTGCGCACCTGCGTCCCAAGCCCCCAGCGACACCAAAAGTTTCTCGGCTGCGTCGATCTGACTTGGGCCCGGAGTGTCGAGCCACTCAAGCCCCCGGAACCCAGCAACACCGAGTGTGGAAAGCTCAAGCCCCGCCTGGCAAAGGTCGGCTCGTAGAACCTCAGGTGTCTCGAATGCGGGACGCGAGTCGAACTCCCCTTTTGAATACAGGCGGTAACAGACTCCGGGCGCTGTTCTCCCTGCGCGGCCCGCTCGTTGAATTGCCGAGGCTCGGCTAATGGCGCGAGTTCGAAGCACTGGGAGCCCCGACCAACCCGACCACGAGGCCTGCCGATGAAGCCCGCTATCGACGACCGTTCGTACCCGAGGAAGCGTGATCGAAGTTTCCGCAATGTTCGTCGCGAGGATGACTTTTCGGCGAGAAGAAACCGACAGGGCGCGATTCTGCTCATCTTTCGAAAGCTCGCCGTGAAGGACTGCCGTTTCCCAAACCTTTCGGTCTAATTCTGCATCCAAGAGGGACTCGCACCTGCGAATCTCGGACATGCCCGGAAGAAAGACGAGCACATCGCCATCTGACCCTTCGACTTTCTTGACGGCCTCGAGCACGCGACGGTCCAGATCTCGGGTATTCCCCAGCACCCCGGTCCCCGGCTGCTGCGTAAGCCCTGAGCCGCCCAGGTACTCGACCCGCACTTCAAAAGTTCGGCCCGGCACTCGCATCACGGGGCATGACCCGAGGTAAGCCGACAAAGCTTCGGTCTCGAGCGTGGCCGACATGACCAAAATTTTCAGATCGGGTCGTGAAGTCGCACGAAGACGCCTGAGCGCAGCCAAAGCCAGATCGCCGTGTAAGTGTCGCTCATGGAACTCATCGAGCACCACGACATCGACATCGCGGAGTTCAGGATCTTCCACCATCCTTCGCATCAAAAGGCCTTCGGTCAAAAACCGAAGACGGGTGTTCGGGCCCACCACGCTCTCAAAGCGAAACTGATAGCCCACCGCTTCGCCGGGCTTTTCCCCGCGCTCAAAGGCCACGCGCTCAGCAGATAATTTCGCCGCAAGCCGCCTGGGCTCGAGCACTACGATGTTGGATGCTCCCGCATCCAAAAGAGCCGCCGGCACTCGCGTGGTTTTTCCGGCTCCCGGCTCGGCCTGTAAAACCAAAGCCCCGTGCCGCCGCAGAGCCGCCGTGATCTCCGGAAGAAACGGATCAATCGGTAGCGAAATGCGATCGGACACGGGGCCTTTCACGGTCTCAAATCAGGACTTACTTCTTGGCAGTCTTGGCAAACACGGCTTCCCGCTTGTGGAAACCGGTCTGAATGATGCGAGCTTCCACCTGGGATGCGTCGATGCCGAAGACCGGGGTATTGATCGCGGGAACTTGTTTGAAGCCGTTGTTCACTTGCGAATCGTACTGAACGGCTTCGTTCTTCGCGAGTTTCACAGCCGTTTCGGCCGCTTTTTTCGCCATTTCTTCGATCGAGATCTGCACTTCAAACTGCTGCTTTCCAGCTACGATGTTTTGAATCGAAGCTAGGTCGGCATCCGCGCCTGCGACGAACACTTTGCCCGTCAGCTTTTGCTCTTCCAAAGCCTGAACCGCGCCGTGAGCCATCCCGCTGTTGTTCGCCAAGATAGCTTGAACGTTGTTCTTCTGCTGAGTCAGCACGTTTTCGGTCGTTTCCATGGCGAGCTTCGGCGACCAGCCTGCGTGGTACTGCTTGAGCACCACTTTCACGCCCGGGTTCTTCTTCAGAACACTCAAGATTCCGGCCGTCCGCGCTTCCGCGACCGAGTGGCCCGCTTGGCCCATCAAGAGCACGTAGTTGCCTTTTCCGCCGGTGGCTTTCACCGCGGCTTCAGCTTGGAGTGCTCCCACCTTCATGCTGTCTTCGGTGATGTAGGCATCGAGGTCGGAGTTCTTGATCAAGCGGTCGTAAGCCACCACTTTCACGCCGTCGCGCTTGGCCTGCTTCACAAAAGCGCTCGCCGTGTCGCCATTCACCGATTGAATGACCAAGACATCGACGCCTTTGGACAAAAGATTGTCCACTTCTGCAGCCTGCGTTTGTTCGCTGTTGTTGCAGGAAGCAAACAGGACTTGAGCGCCCATTTTCTTCGCGGTTTCTTCGAATACGCGCTTGTCGCGTTGGTAGCGCTCTTCCTGCATGGTGCTCAAAATAAAGCCCACGCGCGGAGCTTTGGCGTTGGCCAAAGGCACCAGAGCGAACATTCCAGCCACGAACCACCCCATCCCTACTCGTGCGAATTGTTTCATAGACCCTCAGGGCTACCCCCGGAAGCAATCGAGCGGCAAGATGAAAAAGAAGCGGCCCGAAACTCCAGTGGAGCTCCGGGCCGCTGCGTCATTTTAATTCAATGAACCGATCGAGGTCTCAGTGAGCAGTTGCCGGCTTGGCGGCTTCTGCTTTGGAGCTTTCCACTTCGGTGCTGATGCGCATTCCGTAGAAAGACTTCCACACGAAGAACAGACCGATCAGGAAGAACACCACGCCGAAGACTTTCGCTTGGGCGCCTGCCGAAGCAGCGATCTCGACGGCCAGGAGGCCGAACAGAGTGGTGAACTTGATGATGGGGTTCAAAGCCACCGAAGAGGTGTCCTTGAAGGGGTCGCCCACGGTGTCGCCCACCACGGTAGCGGCGTGCAACGGGGTGCCCTTTTCACGGAGATCCACTTCGACCAATTTCTTGGCGTTGTCCCACGAGCCACCGGCGTTGGCCATGAACATGGCCTGGAACAAACCGAAGGCAGCGATCGAGATCAAGTAAGCCGCAAAGAACGTGGCGTCGAAGCAAGCGAATGCCAGAGTGAAAGCGAAGATCACACCGAAGATGTTGATCATGCCTTTCTGAGCGTAGCGCGTGCAGATCTCGACCACTTTCTTCGAGTCTTCCACCGAGGCTTTGGTAGCGCCCGAGTCGAGGCGGATGTTCTTTTTGATGAACTCCACCGCGCGGTAAGCGCCGGTCGTCACAGCTTGAGTCGAAGCACCGGTGAACCAGTAGATGACCGAGCCGCCGGTGATCAAACCGAGCAGAACGCGGGGATCCATCAGGTCCAGCTTGATGTTCATCAGAAGGATGATCGAGAAGATCATCGTGGTCGCGCCGATGACGGCGGTTCCGATGAGCACCGGCTTGGCCGTTGCTTTGAAGGTGTTACCAGCCGAGTCGTTTTCCTCGAGGTAGAGCTTCCCTTTGTGGAAATCCGGCTTGTGGCCGAGTTGTTTTTCGATTTCAGCAGCAGCGCCCGGCAGAGTTTCGATGGTCGAAAGCTCGAACACCGATTGAGCGTTGTCGGTCACGGGGCCGTAGCTATCCACGGCAATCGTGACAGGACCCATGCCCAAGAAGCCGAAAGCCACCAAGCCGAATGCGAAGACGGCCGGGAAGACCATGAATTGGTCCAAGCCCATGCCGCTCACCCAATAGGAAACTCCCATCAGGCCGACCATGACCATGCCCTTCCAGAAAGCCGAGAAGTTGCCGGCCACCAAACCCGAAAGGATGGTGAGCGAAGCTCCGCCTTCACGCGAAGCAGCGACAATTTCAGCAACGTGCTGGGATTTGGACGAAGTGAAGATCTTGGTCATTTCCGGGATCAAAGCAGCTGCGACGGTACCGCAGCTAATGATCGTCGAAAGTTTCCACCACAGACCTGCACCCAGGTCGCTGATCAAAAGATCCGAAACGCCGTAAGTCACCAGGATCGAAACCACCGAAGTGATCCAGACCAGCCAAGTGAGCGGGCTTTCGAAGTCGAAGTGATCTTTGTCGGCGAAGCGAGCGCGAGCGATCGCACCGTTGATCCAGTAAGAGACGATCGAGGTCACGATCATCAGCACGCGCATGGCGAAAATCCACACGATGAGTTTGGCCTGAAGGGTCGTGCCATTCTCGATCAATGCCAATTGACCATCGGCACCCGTTTGGTGACCGACTGCCAAAGCAATGAAGCTGATCAATGCGACGCCGGTGACGCCGTAGGTTTCGAAGCCGTCAGCCGTCGGGCCGACCGAGTCGCCTGCGTTGTCGCCGGTGCAGTCTGCGATCACGCCCGGGTTACGAGCGTCGTCTTCTTTGATGTTGAAAACGATCTTCATCAAGTCCGAACCGATATCGGCGATCTTGGTGAAAATACCACCGCAGATGCGGAGAGCCGAAGCGCCCAGCGATTCACCGATAGCGAAGCCGATGAAGCTTGCGCCTTGGGATTCGGGCGAAACGAACAGCAGAATCGCGATCATCATCGCGAGTTCCACGCAGATCAGCAGAACGCCGATCGACATCCCGGAACGAAGCGGAATGTCCATCACGCCGTAAGGCTTCTTCTGAAGAGAAGCATAGGCGGTGCGGCTGTTGGCGTAGGTGTTGATGCGGATCCCGAACCAAGCCACAGCAAACGAGCCGAGGATGCCCAAGATCGAGAAGGCCAAGATGAGAAGCACGCGAGGCGCTTCAAAGTGCTCCAGCACGCCAAAGTAATAGACAATGCAAGCGCCGATGAAAATTTCGAGGACCATCAGGAACTTGCCCTGAGTGATCATGTAGGTCTTGCAGGTTTCGTAAATCAGGCTCGAGATGTCGAGCAGGGCTTTATGAGCCGGTAGATTCTTGATGCGAAGGAATTCGACCAAGCCGAAAACCATGCCGAGAATCGAAACAATGAGGCCCCAGGTCAGGATCGTGGTGCCACTCAGGCCCCCACCGAGGTTGAATACGACACCGAGGTCAGGAATCTTGAGGTCTGCTTCGCTGGCGAATGCCGCGAGGGGCAGCGCCATGACAGCAGCACTCGATACAACGAGCCGCTTGAGAAATGAGTTCATGAGAGTCTTTCCCTTGAAATTTCTTTGGTTGGAAATGAAGCCCTAGTTCTTAAGTGCGCCCATGCGGCTTGTCAAAGCGAAACCACGAAGGAGAAGCCACCCCGCGGCCAGGAACGCAAAACACATCCAGCCGAGTTCCGGCAAAACGGCCGCCTCTCCCCGGCTCCACCGAACCGAAAGCCACGCGGCACACCCGGCCGAAGCAGCCCGATCCACGATACTTTCCACCGACAGAAGCAAAGCTCGCGACGAATTCGCGGGCAACACTTCCTGAATTTGCTGACGCTGGGCCGGAAATACCCGACCCATCAAGGCTGAGAATAAAGCCAGTCCTGTCAAAAGCCCTCCAGCGGATTTCAACCAAGGAAAAAGCGCCACGCATCCCGCCAACGCAATCGAGAACAGAAAGACTTCCGATGCAGGGTCATCCGAACGCCGCCGGCCCCACTTCACTTCCGTACCGATTGCTTCCAAGATCGTCATGCCTGACAAAACAAATCCGAATACAGCGACTGAAAGACCTCGCTGCTGAAGCAAGGGCTGGAACAAATTCACGATCACGATCCGAGCCAAAAGAAAGCCAGGAATCCCAAGAAGGACCGACCCAATGAATCTTCGGTCCGAAAGCGCCCACTTGAGGGCTTCTTTCCAAGCCGTGTTCGCGATCGATTGGGTTTTCTGAGCAGAATCCTTCAGAAGCCGAAGGGCGGGCGGAAGCGCAAGAACGGTCACAGCAGCCGTCAAATAATACGGAGCCGGCAAAGATCGCTCCATCCACCAGCCCGCTAAGGGCCAAAGAATCAGCTTTCCCGCGAGCCCGAAAGTCTTCGCTCGCGCTTCGATGGCGCGATATTCGCTCACTGCCCCTCGTTCGGCGAGGGAATCAAAGAGAAGCGCTGAGCCCGCCCCCGAAACTAAAGACCGCGCCAAAGCCACCCAGGCAAAGTGAAGCCCCATCAAACCAAACGCCCAGTCCGGGCGCCCAACTGCCAAGATAGGCGGAAGGTTCGAGAGAACCACCGCAACCGCACCAGCCACCAAACAGCGTGCCCGGCCAAACCGATCCGCAAACCAGCCCGTGGGAAGCTCGACCCAGCAGAAAAAAAGGTAGTAGAAACTTTGGATCGAGAAAATGGAGCTTTCAGAAAGCCCGACCCGCTTCTGAAATTCATAAAAAACGGGAAGCCACAGAAGCGAAGTGAAAGCGGTCTGAAAGAGGATGTAATTGCGACGAAGGGCTTTTACTTCGGCAGGTCCTTTCATCCCACTCACCGAGAATAGGGACGAAGTTGCAGGATCGAAATTCCTTCTACGCCCAAGACCCACTCGATATCGACGGGCGCACTAAAGGTGTAGTCGGGCGAGAAATGCGACTGAAGGAGTCGCCCGGCGACTGCTAAATCTTGAAGCTGGGCGCGAATCTCTTCTGAGAGATCGTGCGCAGAATCGCCTAGACTGATGGTTCGTCCGCCGCCTTCCACCACATTATAGAGGTACTGATAGGGCAAACCGCCTTCGCCCTGCACGACACTTTTCACACTTCGCGTGGAAGCATTCAGATACACGTTTCGGAAATCGCCTCCCCGATTCAAAGGATTAGTCGTCACAAGCACTCCGCCCAGCTGTGAAGGGATCTCTTCTTGAATGACGACTCCCATGTAGCAGTCGTCCAAGGAAATCCCGACCTGCGCCCTGAGCCGCACCGAGCGAGGCGAAAGGAGCGAAGCCCACACCTCTTTGATGGCGTCGAAAACTTTCTCTGCGGTCGAAGCCTGGTTGATCGATTCGTAGATTCCGGCAGCCGAAAAGCCTTCCAAGTCTTCTGCGTTCGATGAGCTTCTCACCACAAAGCTCGAGACCCCCGACAAGTGCTCGGCAATCTTTGAGTCAATCCGGTCGCGAAGACCGCCTGAAATCCGGGTCTGCCGAATCAAGGTTTGAAGATTCACACAAAGCGGATCGATCTCGCGGGCACTCAGTTCAAGCGCCATCTTCAGCTTGCCAATGGCTTGCTGAATTCGCGGGGAAGACTCCAAGAATTCCTGCTGAAGCGAGAACGGAAGCGCAATACCTCGGGGTACGCTGAGTCGTTCACGCAGAAACCGAGACGCCGCGTGAGCCAGATCCGCGCTCTCGGCCACTCCCAAGCGCTTGGCCAGGTAAGCAAGGAGATGCGCGCGCGGCGGGCGCTTGATTCGGTAAAACCCGAGAAGGCGCTCCGAGCCCTCGTGGAGAACCCGGTGCAATTCGCCGAGATTGGCGGCTTTCGTACCGTATTTGTAACGATCCCCCATTCGAAGCGATTCGAGCGGCAAGATGGGGCCGTTCTGAACCTCAGGTTCTTCGAGCTGAATTCTTTGAACGCTCCAGCCGGGTCGAGCGGGCGGCTCAAAAACCCCTTCTATCTTCTTCAAACTGACGGTCTCTGCCTTTGGGTCGACTTCAAAATCGACCCAGCGCCCATCCAAGCCCTCGCGCTCGATCCGGTCCAAAATCCCGAGTTGAACGGCGTTGGGGATTCCCCAACCGGCTGCCAGCACATTCGTATGGGAAAGAGGCGTCGTCGGATGGGCATTGATCAGGCCCGAAACCCGGGGAATATCGTCGGGCACCCGGTGCATCACGAGAATGTCGTACCATTCGAGGCTCATCCCAGCCCGTCGGTAATCCTCGATTGTTTTGAAAGAGCGAAGTCGCCCCCTGACTTTTCCGGCCTGAAGCGCCACATACTGAGCCGAAGAAAAAAGCTCGTGGGCTAAAACTCTCGGGAGATCCAAAGATGAAATCTCAGACACACACGCTTCTTGCGAGTGATTGGCGGGCTTGAAAAGAACCGGCACCGCAGGATCGATCCAGTTTCGTACTTTGCCGTAAAACTCCTGAATCAAAGGGCTACCCATCGAGTCGATTTCGACGGTTTCGAGCGAGAAAAAGCGTCGCCCCTTTTTCGAATGCAAAGCCAAAATCCCAAGAAAAAAGCGGCGCTCCGGGTCTTGATAAAAACCGAAATTGAAAGCGTCGATATCGCCTTCTAACTGCTGGCGCGAGACCGAGAGAATCTGGTCCGCGATGTAATGCCCGTGAAAAGGGTACTGAGAGTGATTCAGGAAGTGAATCTGCCCGCGTCCTTCGCGAGCTTGCCGGTCCCAAACCAATTTCACAAATGGGTAACCGGATAGATTTCCGGAAAGCTGCGAAAAAGCCTCCAAAGTCAGGCGCTCTCCCACCAGAGAAGCGCTCGTGACATCGAAAGTGACTGGGACCTGAAGTTGACTCACCCGACTTACCCCCGCGAATCCGATAACAGAGGCTTCCCCTTCCTGACAACTTGCGTTATCAGGCCACCCTCAAAACCGACTTTCTCACTTGGGAGTGTCCGCTGAACCGCTTTCGGAACCTTTTTTTCACGCTGAGCTTGCTCTTCTGCATGGGCGGAAGTGCCGTCGCTGCACCAGCGGCGAAGCCCTCCCCAGAATCGCGTCAACCCGAAGCGCTTCCCACAGAACCCCCTCCCTATACCGTCACTTTGACGGACCATCAGGAAGTCTGGGACCTGGAAGCAGCACCCTTTGAGTCTTGGCTAGAAACTCGAAAGCAGCACTACAGCGCTGAAGAAATCGCACAAGCCCCAGCTTCCAAGCTCCGCAGCAGCTCCTACGGTTACCGCGTCTATCCTGCCTGGTTTCGGATTCGAGTTAAAAACCAATCCAAACAAACGCACTGGCACTTGCGCCTTCACCCACGAGTACTACAAGCGGTGGATGCATGGGTTTTTGATCCGAAGGATCTGACCCACCCCGATCAAAGTTACCGTTTCCGGATCGGCTACGCTGGCCAAAATGGCAGCCTTCGCCGGATGACTCCGACTTTCGAAGCCCATTTGGAGCCCGCGAAAGAATACCTGCTCGTATTCCGGGTGCAGGCTTTAGAGCCGCTCGATCTGAACCTTTTCATCGAAACCCCCGACACTCAACGACTCGTCACGGGCCGAGTCGAGATGCTGACCGGCATGTACGTCGGCCTGCTCCTGGCCTTGATGATTTACACGCTTTTCATCTACCGAACGTTGAAAGAGCCGTTTTTTCCCCATTACCTGCTCTTCATGGGCGGGATGGCGGTTCTCGTTCCTGCCCTCGACGGGGTTCCCGATTTCTTAGTTCAGCTGCCTAGGCCTTTTACTGACTTGATCCCGATTGCCACTGCCACGGTTTGTTTTGCAGGAAATCAATTCAGCCGAAAATTTTTGCGGGTTGAAGCTTTTGCGCCACGGCTCGACCGCTTCCAGCTTTACCTGGCGCGTCTTTGCGCAGCCGCCATCGCCTTTTCGCTCCCGCCTTTCTATTACAGTTTCCCGCAATCTGTCGGCACGGTGAACGACATCCTACTAGTCTCGACTGTCTTCCTGATTCTCGTTTGCGCCATCTGGGCCGTCCGCGCAGGCCAAGAACAAGCGAAAATTTTTCTTCTGGCTTGGGTGGGATTCCTTCTCAGCTGCGTTTTATTCATCGCAGCGACTTACGGAGTCATTCCCCAAGGCGCTTTTTCGCGATGGATCGTCAAAGTCGGCAACGTGGTGGAAATGCTGATTCTGGCCTACGCCATTTCCCTTCGCTTGAAAGCGCGCGAACTCCAAGGCACGCACATGCTGAACATGGTGCGCGTGCTCTCTCACGATCTCGCCACGCCCATGGGAGTGGTGATGACTCAAACCCAGGTAGCCCGTGCGGGCGGAAAGCCCAACTGGGAACTGATCGAGCGCGCGGTACTGGAACAGCGAAGTATTCTGGACTTCGCTCGCACTCAAGACCCCATCGCCCGAGGGGAAACTCCCGTCTCAGCGCGAGCCACTTCCCTCGACGAAGTTATCGAATCAGCCCTGCTCCTTTTCGAAAAGCGAGCTTGGCTAAAAGGCGTCATCCTGAAGTACGAACCCAATCCTATTTTAGTGGGAGTTCAGGTCTGGGCCGATGCAACTGTGCTCGCTCACTCAGTCATCGGGAACGCGCTTTCTAATGCCGTGAAATTCTCGCGCCAGGGCGGAGAGATTCGACTCGAAGTCTCCCAGCCCGGCGATACCTTGATTGAAATCCGAATCGAAGATGATGGCGTCGGGATGGCAGGTCGTGCCGTTCGAGAACTGAACGCCAAAGGGCGAGCGGCTCATCGACCTGGAACGGATGGCGAGCCGGGGACTGGGATGGGCCTCCGACTCATTCGATATTTTGTCGAAGGCTTTTCGGGCAGTGTAGACTGGAAAAGCCCTTACACTCGAAAATCCTCCGCTGGCTTAGTTCAAAGCCAGGGAACCCAAGTTTTGATTCGACTCAAAAAGGTACTTGAATGAAAGCCGCCCGCATCTGGCTGTTCCTCGGAGTGTTAACTTTTATGACTCCCGGGGCGCAGGCCGCGGAGTGGCTTTGCGAAGAAGCTTCCTCAGTCAGAACGGGTAACGAAATTCTCGCGTGCGGAGTGGGAGAAGGGCCGACCGAGGAAGTCGCCAGAAAAAAAGCTTTGGTCGCTGCCCAGCTCGAATTCATGGAGATCTGCGGATCTTCCGATGACTGTAAAGGAAGAAAATCCACCAGCACTCCGCTTCGAACGACTTGCACAACACCCACCCCGGGAACGGTGAAGTGCTACCGAGGACTTCGCTATGAGATTACGGGTGAAGCGCAGCCCGTCGCTCTTTTCAATGAAGCCAACCGTGAAGCACTGAAAGCCAAGCGTGAAGCTCTCGAAGAGGAGCTTCGCGTTTTAGCCGCTGTCGAAGCCGAACGCGCCGAAGTCGAACGTCTGGAGAAGGCCATTCGGGAGAAAGATTTCCAAGGTGCGGCCGTCGAGGCCCCTGCGAAGCCCCTCGATGAAGTTTTGATTCTTGGGATCGGTGGCGGATTCGGCAATCTGGGAGCCGCCGAACTGAAAGGGACTCTCGACTTTCATCTCGATTATAATTGGCGGCTGGGAAGCCGCTTCAGCTTCGGCATCCACGGGGCTTACCGAATGCTCGAGGACGAAGCCTCAGTTTCCAACCTCTCGGCCTGCGTCTATTCCTGCGACGGCCTCCGAACCGAGGAAAGGATCGTGAAGTTCTCGAGCTTAGAGGCCGGAACCCAACTGCTTTTTCACCTCAACCAGCGGGTCTTTCTCGGGCCGACCGTTTCATACGCGCAGTTCAACTATGACCGTGCGAGAGTTGCCTTCGGCTCGAGCGTGAGTGGCGGCGAAGCGATCTACGCTACTGACTTGGGCGAAGCGTCTCATGGGCGTTTGGCCTCAGGCCTGCAACTGGCTTGGCACGGCCCTATGAATACCCAGCGACCTGCTTCGTTCCTCCTCCTGGCGCATTACCAAAAGTACCGCCAAGCCAAAGATCAGCCTTCGGCCAATCTGCTTTCGATCGTTTTAGGAATCGGCGGACTCTGGTGATCCCCGGCCCGACTTCTGTTAGGGTCGCGGCACTGTGAAACCAAGATCGATCGCTGCTCATGTTTTGGCGTTTCTTCTTCCCCCCGGGATTGTCGGTCTTTTAGCGATTTTGACCGTAGTAAAGGGCACTTTGCTTCATCGCGAGCCCAAACCTGCAGGTTTCTCGCGCGAAACGCCCACAGGTCTGGCGTTTCCGTCAGTAAAGGTCGAAACAGGCCCGCAGGCGCGCCCGATTGCTTTGATCGTGCTCTCGAACCAAGGAACTTCGGCTCAAGATCTCTTCACCACGACGGAAGCTCTGGGGCGTTCGGGCCTTTGGCAAATCGTCACCGCAGCTCCCCTTCGCCATCTCAGCGCTACGACTGGCGGCGTTTCCATTCTGCCTGACTTCCAACTCGATCAAGCCCCGAAGCCCGATCTCTTGGTCCTTCCTGGCGTCATTGATCCGAACCATCCGCAGCTTTTGGCGGAAGTGAAACGACTAGGTCCTCTGGCTAAAACAGGCATTCTCGCTCCGGGTGAAGGAGTTCGCTTGGCAGGACTTGCGGGCTTTTTGCGGGGTCAAGAAGCCACAGCCCCCCTTCTTTCGCTCGAGACCCTCAGCCAGTCTCCGAAATACTCGAGCGAAGCCGCACCGAAGATTTTGCCGGAAGCGTGGTGTGTCGAATCAGGCTCAGTCATCACCTCGGCAGGTGGACCCGCTGTTTTGGATGCTGCCCTTCTCGCCATTCGGAATCAGGGCGGCGAAGCCACAGCCCAGCGCGTGGCGGGGGAGCTCGGTTGGCGCTACCCGGCGCCCAGCCAAAGAAACTCGCCTTTGCCTAGCCGCTTGGATTACGGGCGACTGATCCTGAACGCAGGTTTTGACTGGGGCCGTCGCACCGTCGGCGTTTGGCTATCTCCTGGAATGCCAGAACTTGCTTTGGGTGCTTGGCTTGAGACCCCACGACGCAGCCTCTCGGTCGAAACGACGAGCTTGGCACCTGAACGCACTTTCATCCGGACTCTACACGGCCTGACCCTAGTGGCCCAAGACCCTGCCACGGACGCCTACCCCCCCGATCTTCTAGTTGCCGATTCGTCTGCAAAACTGCCCGCCCAAGTCGACGGCTGGGAGCAGAACCTGGGGATTCCGATTGTGAAGATCTCGAAGGAATCCCCTTCGAGTCACTTCTCGCAGGCGCTCCAAAAACTCTCGGACCTCGACGGCCCTGAAATTGCCCAGATCGTTGCGCGACTTCAGGAAATGGAAGAGCCTGCCGAATTGAAAGCCCTCGACCCGCCGTTCATTCCCAAAAAGACGCTTTGGCTGAGCCTCCGGATCCTTCTTTTAGGGAGCTTAGGCATCCTTCTATTCCGTTCGCTCCTTCGAGGGATTCTTCCTTCGAAGGCTTCAAATCAAACCCAATTCAGGTAAGGTCTACCCATGTCGAATCCATCCAAAAATCTGAATAGCTTTGGCACAAAGAAAACCCTTCAAGTCGGCGGAAAAACTTTCCACTACCACTCGCTTCAAACCTTCGAAGCAAAGGGAATCGGCAACCTCAAGAAACTTCCGTTCTCGCTGAAAATCCTGCTCGAGAACCTGCTTCGTCACGAAGACAACATCACCGTTCGCAAAGGCGACATCGAAGCCTTGGCCCAGTGGAAAGCCAAAGCCGAGCCCGACACTGAAATTCAGTTCATGCCAGCCCGCGTGCTGATGCAAGATTTCACGGGCGTGCCCGCGATCTGCGATTTGGCAGCCATGCGTGGCGCGATGAAGAAACTCGGCGGCGATCCGAACAAGATCAACCCGCTTTCACCAGCTGAACTGGTCATCGACCATTCGGTCATGGTCGACGCTTTCGGCTCGGCTGACGCCTTCCGCACCAATGCGGAACTGGAATTCGAACGGAACCGCGAGCGCTACGAATTTCTGCGCTGGGGTCAAACCGCATTCAAAGATTTCCGTGTGGTCCCGCCAGATACCGGCATCGTCCACCAAGTGAACTTGGAATACCTGGCTACTTTGGCCATGACTCGCGACTACGGCGCGGACACTTGGGTTTATCCCGACACCGTCGTGGGCACCGATTCGCACACCACCATGATCAACGGCCTAGGCGTCTTAGGCTGGGGCGTGGGCGGCATCGAAGCGGAAGCGGCACTCCTAGGCCAACCCTGCTCCATGCTGATTCCGCAAGTCGTGGGCTTTAAGCTCACCGGAAAACTGCCGGCAGGTACGACCGCAACCGACCTCGTTCTGACCGTCACGCAGATGCTGCGGAAAAAAGGCGTCGTCGGAAAATTCGTCGAATTCTACGGCCCGGGCCTAGCAGCTCTTTCGCTTGCCGACCGCGCAACGATTGCCAACATGGCACCGGAATACGGTGCAACTTGCGGCATCTTCCCGGTCGACGAAAAGACCACGGAGTTCATGACTCTGACGGGTCGCAGCCATTTGGTTCCGCTCGTGGAAGCCTACTACAAAGAACAAGGCCTCTGGTTCTCGGCATCGAACCCCGAGCCCGAGTACACCGACACTTTGGAATTGGATCTGGCTTCGGTCGAGCCTTCGCTGGCAGGCCCAGCCCGTCCGCAAGACCGCGTGGCTTTGAAGAACGTTCGCAGCGGGTTCCGAAAAGCCCTCCCCACGCTTCTTCCCAAAGTTGCGGCAACAATGGACCCGCAGCAGCTCAGTCAGTGGAACTCGGCTCCTGCCATGAGTGCAGGCCTGTCGCCCGAGCTTTCTGACACGCATCCCGATCAAGCCTTTGGCCCCTTCGGAAAACGCGTCGAAGTGAAAGACCCCCACGGCGTGCGTTACGGCCTGACCCACGGCTCGGTCGTGATTGCTGCCATCACTTCGTGCACGAACACCTCGAACCCTTCCGTGCTCGTCGCGGCCGGACTCTTGGCTCAAAACGCTGTGAAACGCGGCCTGAAAACGAAAGCTTGGGTAAAAACCTCGCTCGCTCCCGGCTCGAAAGTCGTCACCGACTACCTGACTCAAGCAGGCCTCATGCCGAGCCTCGAAGCTTTGGGCTTCCACTTGGTAGGCTACGGCTGCACCACTTGCATCGGGAACTCGGGCCCGCTTCCGGATCACGTGCAAGCCGCAGTGAACGAGGGCGACCTTTGTGTGGCTTCGGTGCTTTCGGGTAACCGAAACTTCGAAGGCCGAGTTCATGCTTCCGTTCGCGCCAACTACCTGGCTTCGCCGCCGCTAGTCGTCGCCTACGCTTTGGCAGGTAACGTGAACATGGACCTGACGCTGGATCCGATCGGAACGGATCCTGCTGGAAAGCCGGTTTACCTGCAGGACATCTGGCCGTCGGCAGAAGAAGTAGCCGCAGTGGTCTCGAAGAACGTCACCCAAGCTCAATTCAAAAAGAGCTACGCCGACGTTTTCACGGGCGATCAAAACTGGCAGGGAATCCAAGTCCCCGCAGGAGAACTCTACAAGTGGGACGCAAGCTCCACTTACATCAAAGAGCCTCCTTACTTCGAAGGCATGTCGGCCACTCCGGCTCCGATCACGGACGTGAAGAAAGCCCGCGTTCTGCTGATGCTCGGCGACTCCATCACGACCGACCACATCTCGCCGGCTGGTTCATTCAAGAAAGATCACCCGGCAGGTCAGTACCTGGTGAAACTCGGGGTTGAGCCGAAAGACTTCAACTCGTACGGCGCACGCCGCGGGAACCACGAAGTCATGGTGCGCGGAACTTTCGCCAACGTTCGAATCAAAAACCTCTTGGTCCCGGGCGTCGAAGGTGGCGTCACCACTCATATGCCGTCGGGCAAGCAGATGTCAGTCTACGACGCATCGATGCAGTATCAAGCCGACGGGGTCCCCTTGATGGTCCTGGCTGGAAAAGAATACGGCACTGGCTCATCACGCGACTGGGCTGCAAAGGGTCCGAAACTTCTGGGCATTCGCGTGGTCATCGCCGAGAGCTTCGAGCGAATTCACCGCTCGAACTTGATGGGAATGGGCATCTTGCCGCTTCAATACAAAGACGGACAGAATGCTCAATCCCTGGGCCTGACCGGTCACGAGACGTTCGATTTCTCGGGAATCCAAGATCTGAAGCCAGGCCAAGACTTGACCGTGAACTACACGACAAAGGACGGAGCGCAGAAGTCCTTCACCGTGCGTTCGCGGATCGATACCTTGAACGAGATCGAGTACTACAAGCACGGCGGCATTCTGCAGTACGTGCTGCGCCAACAGCTTCGCTGAAGGCAGCCGTCTTAGGAACGGGCTGAAATCCGCTTCCAGAAACGCTGAAAAGGCCCGAGCAGCCCCGGGGGTTCCGAAGAGGAAGCCCCGGGGTTGGCCGGGCCTTCTGCTTTGGAAGAGATCGGAGAGACCTCGAGCGGCGCGGGCAAATCCTGACCCACGAGCACCCGGGTCAAATCGCGGACGTCGAGAACTTCCCGAACCAGCGCATCCAGTACGCCCTGAGGGAAGTCGCCGTCGGCGTTCAAAGCCGTTTCAGCAATTCGCGCACGCTGCTCGATTCGCTTAAAGCGCCACTCAAAATCATCCAGCGCTTTCACGCGCGCCCCGAGATGCCCCGCTAGCCTTCCCAACAACTGAGAGCGCAAGCGATAGAGCAGATCCAAACCCTTGCCGGTTTGAGTGTAGACGTCCTGAGCAAGGATCACCTTTCTGCCAAGATCCGTGACCATTCGATCGAGCACACTGAAGCGCATTTCGACGCCCGTTCGAATTCTCAGAGAAACTTCCAAGCGAAGCGCGTCGTCACCGGGGCGCGGATTTTCAAAGCCCACGATCGCAAGCTTCACGTCATTTTCGAGATTCGCTTCAACGGCTCGACTCAGCGTTTTCAAGCGGGTCGAAGCTTCCTTCAGATGGCGAGTGCTTCGCTCAGAGAGACTTTGCATGCGGAAGCTGATGTCTTGAAGGTCCTGAACGATCGCGCGCGCCAATTCCTCTTGTTGCTTCAAAACTTGCCACTTCGGCTTTTCACGAATCGACAAGATTAGACGCCGCAAATCAAAGGCCTGAAAAACCAAGGTGATCGAGTGCGCGGGAATCTCAGTCCCGTGCATGAAATAGAGATAGCCCACGTCGTCCGCACTCAGCCGCGCGAGAGCCGGATCGGCCGCCAATTCAAAATCAAACGGCGAAGATTGCCCCGTCCGACGCAAGTGAAAGTGAGCGACGTGATTCACTTCGTGCGCACCAGTCGCATCCAGTCCCAGCCGCTCGAGGCTTGCAACAGACAGGGAAACTCGTTTCTCACGCACTTTGAAAACGCCTTTGGAACGGTCCTCGAGAAGCTCTTCGGGAACAAAGCTCAGGCTCACCCCGAACCGCTCTTTCAAACGCGCTGCCATTTGACTGAGCCGCGGCGCCGCGGGCTGCGAAGAAGCTGCAGCTTGGGCCTGAGCGGTAGGCAAGATCCGAATGCCTTCGTGCTGAGCTGAATTCACGAAGCGCTCAAAAGCGACGCCTTCGGCCCGAAGCAGGTCCTCGGAAGCGGAAAGAAGTTTCAGGCAAAGAGAGTGATCGGCAATGCCTCCCCGGCCCGCCATCTGACCCTTCTTAAAGAGCGCCATGAATTCTCGCCCCAGACGAGAAAACTCTACGGCCGTTCTCCTTCGGCGCTCGAGCGCGATAAACGCCTGCGCTCGTTCGGGCCCGACGAGGGCGCGCAAGGAAGCGTGATGCACATCTGCTGCGGCTTTTGCTTCCGAAGAAGGACGCGTCACGGCCCATTCGCCCGCTGTGCGGTGAAGCTCTGAGAGCGTCCACTGAGCCATGGGCGAAAGCTCGCTACCCCCGAGGCTAGCCAGAAGCTCCCACTCCCGTTCGATCCGCTCACGGACCGTCGACATTCCAGGAGCATTCCGAAGGCGCTGAAGTTCCAAGTCCACACAGCGACCGAACGCCTCTTCCGATGGACGAGCGAAAGCAAGCCCCGGGCCCTGGACGAGCATCCAAAGCCCACCGACCGCGAAAACCGCCGACTTCCTGAACCCCACACCCTGCTTCATTCCCGAAGGGGGCTATACCCTACCGGCCGCCCAGGCGCCAATCTCCTGACTGAAAAGGATTTACACCCAACCCAAATGGACAGTTTCGACCAAAATCCCTAGAATCAAAGAACACATGGACAAGAATACAAAGCTCGAACTGATCCAGCGCGCTCTGGGCCTGCGCCACAAACTCAAGGTTCACGAGAGCATGAAGCAGCCGGAGACCCACGAAGAAATCGCCGTGATGATGCTGGCGAAGTGGGAGTACGAAGACGAGCTTCGCGCGATCGAAGACCTGCTCAATGAAGCACGCGCTTCGAACGCTTCCCATAAGCGGCAGCAAATCTTGAAAGACGGCGTGAAGCTGAAAAAGTTCGCTACCTCGCAGGACTCCGACTCGGACGAGAACGCCCGGGCCTCAAAGCCGAAGTCCAAGAAGAAGTAATCAGCGCTTTTTCGACCGAGCGGAAGCCGACTTCTGCTTGGAATCTTTCTGAGACGGGATGCTCGTCCGGGTCAAACCCACTGGCATCTCGGTTCTCAGCGCACGTCCGATCAAGTCTTTCGGAACTTTTGCTTTCGGCACAGGCATCGGGAACCACTGCCTGACTTCCGCATCTAAGCCAATTCCCAACATGAAATTGTAGAGCGCCGCTTTTAGGCCCTGCCCTAAGCGGTCATGATCGACGCCGCTTGGATCTTCAAACGGCAGATCGTTTCGCGCAAAAGAAACTGGCGGCTCGGGAAGAAGGCGAATTCCAAAACCATCGGGGTCTTGCCCCACCGGACTGTGAATCGTCGCCGAAAAACGGTGCCAGTAGGCCGATTGAATGCAGCCCTCGGCAAAGAGCTGCCGAACGCGCTCGAGGGCGTCGACGGTCTCTTGCTCGGTCTGCGTGGGAAACCCGTACATGAGATAAGCGTGAACCAGGATTCCTGAGTCAGTCAGTGCGCGCGTGACTCGCGCCACCTGTTCGACGGATACGCCTTTCCGCATTTTCTCGAGTAAGCGATCGCTCGCTGCTTCTAGACCGCCCGAAACGGCGACGCAACCGGAACGCGCGAGAAGTGCGCAAAGCTCGGGAGTGAAAGCTTTGTCAAAGCGAACGTTCCCCCACCAAGTGACGGTGAGCCCTCGGGCGATGATTCGTTCTGCCATCGCACGAAGCACTGCAGGCGGAGCCGCTTCGTCGACGAAATGAAAGCCGGTGTTTCCGGTTTCAGCGATCAACTTCTCCATGCGGTCCACAATCTCGTCGCCGCGCATCGGATCGTATCGACCGATGTAATCCAAAGTTACGTCGCAAAAGCTGCACTTTTTCCAATAGCAGCCATGCGCCAGCGTGAGCTTATTCCACCGACCGTCGGACCAGATTCGGTGCATGGGATTGAGCATTTCCAGAACTGACAAATAGGAATCAATCGGGAGGCCGTCGTAGGTGGGCGTTCCGGTATCGCGATGCGGGATATCGTGCTCGGTATCGCAGGAGCGAAAAACCACTCGCCCGTCTTCGCGAACAAAAGTTCGGAGCAGCTGAGACGACGAACGCTTTCCCTCGATGTGTTCGAGCACATTCAGAATCGGGCGCTCCCCATCATCTAAGGTGATGTAATCGAGATAATCGAAAACTCGCGGATCTTTCAGCGAGCGAAGTTCGGTGTTGGCATAGCCGCCGCCCAAAAGAATTCGGCACTCGGGCAAAACACGGCGACACACCCGCGCGATTCGAAAAGCTCCGTAAACGTTTCCTGGAAACGGAACGGTGAGCCCCAGAACAGTCGGGCGATGCTTCAAAAGAAGCTCTTCCGCAATCGTATCGGTCATGCGATCGACCAAAGACGGCTCAGCTGATTCGACGGCATCTCGAACGGGATCAAAAGTGGGCGAACTGGCCGCAAGCTTTTCGCCGTAACGAGAAAGTTCAAATCGCGAATCGACCCCTTCGCGTATGACATCGGCTAGATCGTCTAAATAAAGAGTCGCTAGATACTTCGCTCGGTCTTGGACTCCGAGGCCACCAAAGGCCCATTCCAAGCCCTCACCGCCTGCCACGCGAGCGAGATCTTCGAGAGGCTGAAAGCGCGCGCCCTCGGGCAGATAAGTCCGAGAAGAAATTCGAAGCGCGAGCGTCGAATCTTTGCCCTGAAGGAAGCGGATGACCGGTCCCACCGTGTCGCGATAGCGCTCAAAGTTTTCCAAAAAAGCCCGGACCGACTCGGGAACGCGCCCCGATGCGCTGTTCTTTTTTGCGCGCGACGAACCCGCTCCAAACTGACGCTCCAACTCCTCGCGAACCGCCTTCAACCCTTGCGAAGAGAACAAGCGAAGCACCAATTCAATGGCGGGATCGGCTTGGACTACCTCGCGTCCCTGAAGGCGCAGAAAACCCGTCAGATACGCCGTCGCAGGGTAAGGCGTATTGAGCTGGGTCATCGGTGGGGTGAGGAGCAGAATCCGCATCGCGCAGCGTTATAAACTAATCCGACACATAATGTCCACTATTCATCCGTGGGCCGCCCGTTTGAAAAAAACCAAAAAAGTCGGTAGGTTCGCCCCCGTATGCGCCTTCCCTGGAAAATCCCCCTACGCCCCTTCTGGGTTCCCCAAGAACCCCGAATGCGCCGCCTATCCGACATCCCAGGCGAGGCCCAGTTTCTGGCTGGCCGCCATTCCCGTTGGTACGAGTTCGTCCGTGTGGTGCGAATCGCTGCTGAATTCATCCGCGGCTTCCGGGCCCTTCACTTTGTCGGGCCTTGCGTCACCGTTTTCGGCTCGGCTCGCTTCCCCGAAGGTCACCCCTACTATGAGCTCGCTCGCGAGGTCGGACGCACACTCGCCAAGCAGGGCTACACCGTCATCACCGGCGGCGGGCCAGGCATCATGGAAGCCGCCAATCGAGGCGCCAAGGAAGAAGGCGGGCGCTCGGTCGGCTGCACCATTCAGCTGCCTCGCGAGCAAAAGCCCAGCCCCTACCTCGATAAGGTCGTGCCGTTTTATTACTTCTTTGTCCGGAAAGTCATGCTCATCAAGTACTCCTACGCGTACGTCATCCTGCCGGGGGGCTGGGGAACGCTGGACGAAATGACCGAAGCACTGACCCTGATTCAGACTGGAAAGCTCTACGACTTTCCCGTCATCTTGATGGGCAAGGACTACTGGACTGGCCTGAATCGCTGGATGTGCGACACTTTGGTCGCTCAAGGAACGATCGAGTCAAAAGACCTCGAATTCTTGGCCATCACCGATAGTTGCGAGGAAATGTCGGCGATCCTAAAGCGCACTTCCGACTTACTGCAGTTGCCGCTTTGTCCCGTCAGCTCTCCTCCGAGCGCCTAAGACCAGCTCTCAGAACTAAACGCCCAGCACGCGCCAAATGACGAGTGCAAGGCCCGCGCGGTAAACAAAAAACGACAGATAGCCAAAGCGCCTGAGAAGCTTCAAAAGTCCGCCGATGGCGAGCCAGGCGAAAACAAACGAGCTTACCCCGGCCGTGACAAGCGCGGGCCAGCCCACTTGGCCTTGGAAAAGCTCGTCCCACTTCCGAAGCTCAAAAACGATAGCAGCAGCCGTGACCGGGGCGCTCAGCAGAAACGAAAACCGAGCGGCCGATTCGCGGGTGAGTCCCAGTATGCGTCCCGCAGTCATGGTCGAGCCCGAACGAGAAACCCCGGGCACCAAAGCCAGACATTGAAAAAGGCCGACCGTGAGGGCGTCCTTCCAACGCATTTCCCCCGTGCCTCGGCGCAAAGGAAAAGCTCGGTCCACCCAGAAAAGAAGAAAGCCAAAAAGCGGAAGGGTGACGACTAAAACCTGATTGCCGCGAAAAACGGTCTCCACCAGGGTATGCAAAGCCGCGCCTGCAAGGAGTGCCGGAAAAGTGGCGAGCAGCAGATTCCCTA
>JACCDM011804550.1_pt1 | contig 26622 bp, 25 predicted proteins | sample 7445851 | NCBI WGS metagenome assembly JACCDM01 (sample SAMN15323438, study PRJNA562643) | freshwater metagenome | isolation source: river surface water | place: USA:Blue River Watershed | collected 2017-08-16
AGCAGATTTGATTCGGGTCCGATAGATCCACCAAGACTTGTTACCAACTCTTCACGAATTGCATCCAGCGGCGGATTGGTCACCTGCGCAAATAGCTGAGTGAAGTAATCAAAGAGAAGTCGTGGCTTTTCAGAGAGAGCTGCGATTGGAGTATCGGTGCCCATTGAACCAAGGGCTTCTCCCCCATTCTTTGCCATCGGGGTGACGATGATTTTGATTTCTTCTTCAGTGTAACCAAATGCTTTCTGGCGGCGGATAACAGATTTGTGTGGATACACAATATGTTCGCGAGATGGCAGATCAGAAAGTTTGATCATTCCATTTTTGAGCCACTGACCATAAGGCGCTGCATCTGCCAAAGAGTCCTTAATTTCATCGTCTTCAATGATGCGGCCAGCTTCAATATCAACGAGGAACATCTTGCCGGGTTGCAAGCGTCCTTTACGAACAATTTTTTCCGCTGAGAAATCCAAAACACCAACTTCAGATGCGAGCACAACAAGTCCATCTTCTGTTACCCAGAATCGTGATGGGCGAAGTCCGTTACGATCAAGAACGGCTCCTACTTGATGGCCATCTGTAAAAGTTACACAGGCAGGACCATCCCAAGGTTCCATCAACGAAGCATGAAAGGCGTAGAAATCACGACGCTTTTGAGACATCGTTGCATGATTTTCCCAAGCTTCAGGAATCATCATCAAAACAGCGTGCGGAAGTGATCGTCCACCTAGATAGAGAAGTTCGAGAACTTCATCGAAAGATGCTGAATCTGACCCTGACATTTCAACGATTGGGAAAAGGCGCTTGAGATCGCCAGGAATCAAGTTGCTCTCAAGCAGGGACTCGCGAGCGCGCATCCAATTTCGATTGCCTTTTACGGTATTAATTTCTCCGTTATGTGCAATAAAGCGATATGGGTGAGCAAGTGGCCATGATGGGAAGGTGTTCGTTGAGAAACGAGAATGTACAAGTGCGAGTGGAGAAATGACTCGCTCGTCGCTCAAATCTGGGAAAAATTCTTCTAGCTGACCAGTTGTCAACATTCCTTTGTAGACAATTGTTTGCGATGACAACGATGGGAAGTACAAATCGAGAGAGTGCTCTGCTCTCTTGCGCAGCGCAAAGGCAAGGCGGTCAAGAGCAATTCCTGATTCGCCATGTAAGCCAGAGATAAAAAGTTGCTCAAACTTTGGCATCACCGAAAGCGCAGTCTTGCCAAGGGACGATGAATTTATGGGAAGCTCGCGCCAACCTAAGACAGTCAGCCCTTCTTCTGCAGCGAGCGCGGAAATTTCTTTACGGACATCTGCGCCTTGAGCGATAAAAGCAATTCCTGTCGCATATGAACCTTCAGCAGGTAGGGCAAAATCCGTTACCGCCCGATAGAAGGCATCAGGAACACGAATGAGAATTCCTGCGCCATCTCCACTATCTGGTTCCGCACCCGATGCGCCGCGGTGCTCCAAATTACGAAGTGCAGTGAGGGCTTTTTCTACGATCTCATGTGTTGCCACTTTGTTGAGGGTGGCAACCATGGCAACTCCGCACGCATCATGCTCATTGGCAGGATCATAAAGACCCTGTCGTGCGGGGTAGTTAGTAGAGAGCGCCATATCCCGTTGTCCTTTTTTTAGTGAAACAAAAGGGACAACTTTGGCCCGTGCTCCTTGGGGAAGTTTCCCGTTGGAATCAGTAGTAAAAGAGTAGCAACCTGCGAGGTTTAGATGCCACTTATGTGAAGTACTTGACCGATTCCGGCTGTAATCACCATACCGAGGCAACCGCCGGCAATTACGCGCAAGGTCGGTTTGAGCAGGCGCGATCCTGCAGTTTTTGCGCTCACTACTCCGGTAATGACCAAGCCGATGAGGGTGAAGACGACAATGCTCCAGGCCGCCTTCCCAAATGATGGCGCAAACGCACCCGCAAATGGCACGAGGCCGCCAGCGGTAAAACTCAGCGCAGAGGCAACAGCTGCTTGAAGTGGGCGAGCTTTGGTATGTGGATGTTGGCCTAACTCATCTCGGAGATGAGCTTCGAGGGCATCTTTCTGATGCATGGCATCGGCAACCTGTGTCGCAAGTTCTCGTGAGAGTCCACGTTGCATATAGATATGAACTAACTCTTCGAACTCCCCTTCAGGATCGATTGCTAAATGTTCAATTTCTAATTGGCGATCAGATTCTTCAATGTCGTTCTGAGATCTCACAGAAACATATTCGCCAACAGCCATCGACATTGCACCTGCTGCTATTCCGGCAGCTCCAGCTGTGACAAGAAATCCCTGCTCCCCTGCCCGCGCTGTTGCGACGCCAATCATCAAGCTTGCAGTAGAGACAAGCCCGTCATTTGCGCCAAGCACAGCTGCACGCAACCAGCCCGCTCGATGTGTTCGGTGGTGAAGATTGCGCTGATATACCTCTTCCAGTGCCACGTAACCAGCCTACCTCTGCGCGCGCTTTAGTTTGAGCAATGCAACGCAGGCAAGTGAAAAAATTACTAGCGCTACATATTGATTGAGACGAAGACCTGCCCATGTATATGCCTGATCAATGCGCAGCCCTTCGATAAAGAAGCGTGCCAACGAATAGCCGGCAACATAGAGAGCAAAGATTGACCCAGCTGGAAGAGTCTTGCGCAAAAAAATCAACAAGAGAGCAAGGGCTGCGGTGGCGATTGATTCATATAAAAATGTTGGATGGAAAGTCGGAAAATTTTCATAGCCTATTGGGCGCAAGTTCTGCGGAATCTGCAGAGCCCACCAAGTATCAAGTGGTCTGCCGAAAAGTTCGCCATTAAACCAATTTCCAAAGCGGCCGATTGATTGTGCCAGTAGCAGCCCTGGGGCTAAAGCATCTGCAAAGTAGCGAAAACTTGGTAATTCGATTTTGCGACCAATATGGCGATATGCGAGAAGCGCTCCCAACGCGCCGAGGCTTATCGCTCCCCAAATACCAAGTCCACCTTTCCAAATTTTGAAGACATCAATTAATCTTCCTGAGCTACCAAAATAAAGTTCAGGAGTTGTAAGAACGTGATACGCGCGTCCACCAATGACTCCACATGGAACAGCGATAACTGCTACATCTGAAACAACGTGCTGCGCCACTGGAAAAGCGGCAATAAATCGTCTATTGCCTAGCCAGATTGCTACTGCGATTCCGGCAATGATGCAGAGCGCGTAAAAATGTATTGTGAAAGGTCCTATCTCAACTGCCGAGGTGCTCGGCGTTGGGAAGGCTTGCACTCTACTTATCCGCGCTCTACAGCTGCTTTGAACTTGGCGGCATCAAAATAGGCGCCACCGTTGCGATCAATCTCCTTACCGTTAATAAAGACGGTTGGAGTTGAATTCACATTTGCCTTCGAACCTTCTGCTGCAACATTTCTGACCCAATCAAGATATGTGCCATCGTTAATGCATTCACTAAATTTCTGGCTCTTGATTCCAGCAGTCTGACCGATTCTGGCAAGAACTCCATTTGACCAAGCACCTGAATTTTCTGCTGGCTGGTTGATCATTAAGAGTCGGTGGAAATCAAGGAATTCTCCCTCATCAGCCGAACAAGCTGCAGCATTAGCGGCAAGTACAGATTCAGGTCCTAAGAATGAGAGGGTGTGGTAAACAACAGTTGCTTTCTTTTCTGAAATGAGCGACTCAAGATATTGCCCATTTACTTGTTCAAATTGCGCACAGACTGGGCATTGAAAATCCTCATATACATCGATGACAGGAACGCCAGTGAGACCTTCGTTGAAGACGATTCCGTATCCACGGTCTGCAGAAACACTAGCTGGAACGCTGGCAGATGAATCTGTCTGACGCGATAACAGAGTAGGTACCAACATAATAAGAAGAACACCGACCACTACCGCAATGACCAAATTGCGCGTGAAGTTATCTTTTCCTGGTTGTACTTTAGCCATGAGCGCTTTCTCCTAATTGAGTCGCAGTATGTGGTTTCTTATCAAGTCCAAATTTACTGTGTGGGAAGAAAGTTAGGTAAATCGCCAAGATGGCTAGTCCGGTATCACGCAGCAATGGAGTGAGGTAGTCCGCCTCACCAGGTGCAACTTGGCCGCCTCCACCAAAACATCCGCAATCGATAGAAAGTCCACGTGCCCATGCCTGAGAGATTCCGATCATAAATGCGAGCATCAAAAGTGCGCTTAGCGCTGCGCTGATACGAACACCCGCGCCGATGACTAGCAGGATGCCAACTGCCAGTTCGAAGAAAGGAAGAACCACGCCTAAGAAATTAGCTAGTGGAATTGGTAGAAGTTCGTAAGCGCGAACAGCCATCTGAGACTTATCAAGTTCATCAAACTTTAAATAGCCCGCAGCAATCAAGGTTCCGCCCAAAATCAGACGGGCCACAAGTCCAAACCAAGGGTGAAACTTTGTCATCGACCTTCTCGCACTCCCAATGAAAGTTGTTGGGCTAACTCTTTCACAGATTTCAACCCTTCTTCTTCAGTCGCGGCTTCTTGCAGCACCTTAATAAAGGCTGATCCCACAATGACTCCATCGGCATATCCTGCAACGCTCTTGGCCTGCTCGCGAGTTGAGACGCCGAGCCCAACGGCAATTGGCAGATTGGTTGTTTCTTTGATGCGTGCAACTAAATCAGGGGCACCACTTGAAATACCTGTACGTGTTCCGGTTACCCCCATGAGACTTGCTGCATAGACAAATCCACCACAACGTGAAGTTACCTGCGGCAAACGGTTCGCAGATGTACTTGGGGCTACAACGTAGATTGGGTTGATGGAATTCTTTTCCACTGCCGATTTCCATTCAGCAGATTCTTCAATTGTTAAATCTGGAGTAATTACACCAGAGCCTCCATTGGCTGCAATCGATTGCGCAAATTTTTCTACCCCATATTTTTCGATTGGATTCCAATATGTCATCACAACTGCTGGCACCCCTGCATCGGTTGCGATTTTGAGAGCGCTAAATACATCAGATGCTTTTGTGCCTTGTGAGAGTGACTGATCTGCTGCTGCTTGGATAGTTGGTCCATCCATTACAGGATCGCTGTAAGGGAAACCAATCTCTATCGCATCGACGCCACCTTCGATAAATGCCTGTATTACTTTGGCGCAGCCCGAAATAGAGGGAAATCCAGCTGGAATGTATGCAATGAGAGCAGCTCTATTTTCAGCGCGAACTTTTACAAATAAATCATCAAGCGGTGTCGACATTTAGAGAGGAATTCCAAAATATTGGGCAGCGGTTTGAACATCCTTATCACCGCGTCCAGAAAGATTGATGAGCAAAATTGCATCAGGTCCAAGCTCATTTCCAATTTGCAAGGCGCCTGCTAGCGCGTGGGCAGTTTCAATTGCAGGAATGATGCCTTCTGTCTTTGATAAGAGCGCAAAAGCGTGCATTGCTTGCGCATCTGTGATTGCACGGTATTCAGCACGACCAATATCGTGCAGGTATGCATGTTCTGGACCAACTCCTGGATAATCTAAACCTGCTGAGATGGAATGTGATTCGATGGTTTGGCCATTCTCGTCTTGAAGAACATACGTTCGGTTCCCGTGAAGAACGCCAGGAGAACCTCCGGTGATAGTTGCGGCATGGCGACCAGTCTCAACTCCATCGCCTGCTGCCTCAAGGCCAATCAAACGAACTTCAGGATCAGAGATAAATCGGTGAAAGATTCCTATCGCATTGGAACCGCCACCCACGCATGCAAGAACCGCCGTTGGTAGTTTTCCTGTCAAATCTAGAACTTGTTGACGAGATTCTTCGCCAATAATTTTATGGAAGTCGCGCACCATTGATGGAAATGGATGAGGTCCTGCAACTGTGCCAAGAAGGTAGTGTGTAGTTTCTACATTGGTAACCCAGTCGCGCATAGCTTCGTTAATAGCATCTTTCAAAGTTCTTGAGCCTGATGTCACTGGCACTACTTCGGCTCCCAGTAGCTTCATACGTGCAACATTGAGAGCCTGTCTCTTCGTATCTTCTTCTCCCATATAGACAACGCATTCCAGCCCCATAAGCGCGGCTGCGGTTGCGGATGCAACTCCATGTTGTCCAGCACCGGTTTCAGCGATGATTCGTTTCTTGCCCATACGTTTCGTAAGGAGAGCTTGACCAAGTACATTATTTATTTTGTGGCTTCCTGTGTGATTGAGGTCCTCACGTTTGAGCAGAATGCGAGCTCCACCGGCATGCTCAGCAAAACGCTTTGCTTCAGTAATGATGCTTGGTCGACCCGTGTAAGTACGATGTAACTCTGCTAACTCTGAGATAAATGTGGGATCTGTCTGCGCTTTGATTCGAGCAGCATCCAACTCTTCAAGCGCTTGGATGAGCGCTTCGGGGACAAACCGACCGCCATATTGTCCAAAATGGCCGGCGACTTCATCAAGAGTAGTCATACCACTAGCCTACCCACGACCAAGCAGTTCGCGCATTGCAGAAATTGGATCACCAGATTTTACGAGGGACTCCCCAACCAGAATTGCGTTGGCTCCCGCACGCTGCGCTTGAATCACATCCTGCCTTGTAGCAATTCCAGATTCGGCAACGCGAATTAAATCCGCTGGAATTTCAGGGATGAGTTCTTGAAAAACTTGAGGATCAACATCGAGAGTCTTGAGATTCCGAGAATTTACTCCAACAATTCTAGGTGAAATGTTCATGGCGCTTTCTAATTCGGAATGTGTATGTACCTCAATAAGTGATGCCATACCAAGCTCTGTTGCTAGATCAAAAAAATCTTTCAACTGGCTTTTGGAGAGCGCTGCCACAATCAGCAAAACGATATCTGCTCCATGCGCACGCGCTTCAAGAAATTGATATTCATCGACCATAAAATCTTTGCGAAGTAGTGGGATTTCAATGCGAGAACGAACCACATCAAGGTCAGCAAGTGAACCACCAAATCTTCTCTGTTCAGTTAACACGCTAACTGCCGCAGCTCCAGCTTCTTGGTACTGCTGCGCAAGTGCACCAGGATCACTAATCGGAGCCAGATTGCCTTTTGATGGAGAAGAACGTTTTACCTCCGCTATCACATTCATCTCATCTTTTGATAGAAATGTATGAGCATCTATTGGAGGTTGTTGGACTTCTAGTTGTGCATGAAGGGCGGCAAGTGAGCCTCGGCGTTGGGCTAGATCTTCCCTCACGCCTTCAATGATTGAATCTAGGACGCTCACTTGTTTTCCTCGGTTGGGTCTATTCCTTTATCAAGGGAGTTCCATGCATCGAGTTCACGGGGTTTTCTTTCATAGCGAGCAGATAATCTAATTCTTCTGCTGATTGAAATTGCAAGCACAGCAACTAAAAAGAGTGAGATCGCCAATTTCATGGTTTATTCAATTCGTGAGCTGCCGTAATTGCGCCTAAAACTGCTGCTGCCTTATTGAGAGTCTCTTCATTCTCTGATGCTGGATCTGAATCTGCTACTAGCCCAGCTCCTGCTTGTACATGAGCTATGCCTTTATGAATCAGTGCGGTTCTAATCGCTATACACGTATCGATATTGCCGGTGAAATCAAAATAGCCAATAGCGCCACCGTAAAGTCCGCGCCGTGTGGGTTCGAGTGATTCGATGATTTCCATTGCACGTGGCTTGGGTGCTCCCGAAAGTGTTCCGGCTGGGAAAACAGAAAACAGTGCATCGATGGGAGTTGATGCAGGATCTAATTGGCCAACAACTGTCGATACAATATGCATCACATGTGAGTAGCGTTCAATATGCATGAAATCGATAACTTCCACAGATCCTGGCGAACATACACGCCCTAAATCATTTCGACCCAGATCAACCAACATCAGGTGCTCTGCACGTTCTTTAGGATCCGCAAGCAACTCTTCGCCCAAGCGAATATCTTCTTCCAGCGTTGCAGAGCGACGACGCGTTCCGGCGATTGGATGAACCATGACTTCATTCCCCGTGACTTTGACTAAGGCTTCCGGGCTAGAGCCAACAATTTCTAAACCATCTTCAAATCTAAATAAGTACATATATGGACTTGGATTATTGAGCCGCAACATGCGGTAGACATCGAGAGCATCTGCGCTGCAAGGCATAGAAAATCTCTGGGACAGCACAATCTGAAATGCCTCTCCCGCGCGAATTTCCTCTTTGGCAATCTCTACTTTTGCTTTGAATTCATCTTCACTCATATTTCGTGAAAACTTTGGTGTTCGCTTTTCCGGAATGATTGAGACATCTCCCGTGAGCGGTTCTTGTAATTGCGCCTGCATGCGATCAAGTCGAGAAGTCGCATCTTCGTAGGATTGATCAACTCTTTCATCCGAACCATCCCAATTGATGGCGTTGGCAATCAGGATAATTGTTCCTTCCGAGTGATCCACAACAGCTAGGTCGCTGGTTAACATAAAAGCGATTTCTGGAATTAGAAGATCTTTTTCGGAAAGCTCAGGCAATCTCTCCAAACTTCGCACGATGTCGTATCCCATGTAACCAACTAACCCTCCAGTGAGCGTTGGTAGACCTGGAATCTTTGGTGACTTCAAGTGAGCTACTGATTTTCGTAGCGCATCTAGCGGCGGCATGTTGACGGGGACTCCTGCCGGTGGCTTGCCGATCCACTGAGCTGCGCCGTTCTTTTCGGTGAGCGTGGTTTGACTGTGTACCCCTATAAATGAATAACGCGACCAAACTCCCCCATGCTCTGCAGATTCAAGGAGAAAGGTTCCAGGAAGATTTTTGGCTAATTTTTTGTAGACGTTGAGAGGGGTTTCACCATCTGCCAACAATTTTCGATAGACCGGTATGACGTTGTTGTATTTCGCATATTCACGAAAATCTTCTAGTTTCATGGCTTACCGATAGATCTGTGAAAACAACTGCGATCGCCGGTGTGGCAGGCAGATCCTGTTTGTTCTACTTTGAGCAAAAGAGCGTCTCCATCACAATCCAAAGAGATTGCATGAACCAACTGAAAATTGCCTGACGTTGCGCCTTTTTCCCAGATTTCATTACGACTTCGTGACCAGTACGTGGCTCGCCCTGTATTCAGTGTGATCGCCAATGATTCTGCGTTCATGTAGGCCAGCATTAAGACTTCACCAGATTTCGCATCCTGCGCAATTGCCGGGATTAAGGAGTTGGGATCTTTGAGCTGTGCCAAGACTGATGCGGGAAGTTGGTTGCTCATACTGCGTATTCTGCCTTACGAAGCCTTAGCGTTGCGAACTGAATAGCCATGTGAATCTAGGTACTTCTTCACATCAGGGATGCGATGAATTCCAAAGTGAAAGACACTTGCAGCCAAGAGAGCATCAGCACCTGCTTGTAGAGCCGCTGCAAAATCCTCCAGCGAACCAGCTCCCCCGCTTGCAATGAGTGGCACTTTGGAGACCGCACGAACTGCAGAAATCATTCCGATGTCATAGCCAGCGCGAGTTCCATCCGCATCCATAGAGTTCAAAAGAATTTCACCCACACCAAGTGCACACGCTTGTTCTACCCATGTAAGTGCATCAATTCCTGCGCTCTGTCGACCACCATGCGTTGTTACTTCAAATCCAGATTCAGTTCGAGCGCGACGCGCATCTACAGAGAGAACTAAAACTTGTGAACCAAAACGATCTGCAATTTCTGCAATAAGTTCTGGTCGGGCGATAGCGGCAGTATTAATCGAAATTTTATCTGCACCTGCTCTGAGTAATTTATCGACATCAGAAACAGAGCGGATTCCACCACCAACAGTAAGTGGAATAAAGACTTGTTCAGCTGTTTTTCGAACAACCTCAAGAGTGGTTTCATGACCTAGCGCACTAGCTGAAATATCAAGAAAAGTAAGTTCATCTGCACCTTCACGTGAATAGAGATCTGCCATTTCAACTGGATCTCCTGCATCGCGCAAATCAGTGAAATTAATACCTTTTACGACGCGACCATCTGTGACATCCAGACACGGAATAATGCGATGCGAGAGAGTCATTTTTTGGTTAACTCCAGAGCTTCTTGCAAGGTGAAGGCACCGGCATATAGGGCTTTACCAACAATTGCTCCTTCAACGCCAATTTCGTTCAAAGAGATAAGCGCTGCGATATCGTCAAGAGAAGAAATACCTCCTGAGGCTACGACCGGCTTCTTTGTTGCGTTACAAACTTCTTTGAGTAATTGTAAATTGGGACCTTTAAGGGTTCCATCTTTTGTTACATCTGTGACCACGTAACGTTGGCATCCATCTCTTTCAAGCCTTTCAATGGTTTCAAAAAGCTCTCCGCCTTCTTTTGTCCAGCCGCGTGCGGCAAGAACGTGTCCACGCACATCCAAGCCAACGGCAATACGATCGCCATGCTCGGAAATTACTTTTGCAGTCCATTCTGGATTTTCAAGAGCTGCAGTACCAAGGTTTACTCGCCGACATCCGGTAGCAAGTGCTCGTTGTAGCGATTCATCGTCACGAATACCACCCGAAAGTTCGACCTTGATATCAAGTTTGCCGACAACTTCTGCAAGGAGCTTGCTATTTTCACCACGTCCAAAGGCTGCATCAAGATCTACCAGGTGTAACCATTCGGCTCCTGCGCTTTGAAATTCCAGCGCAACTTCAAGAGGGTTCCCATAAGCAGTCTCTGCAGAGAGTTCGCCTTGTACCAATCTGACTGCTCGGCCATCTTTCACATCAACAGCAGGCAATAACTCCAGATAACTCATAACGTAGCCACCCAATTCCTTATTAACTGCAACCCAGCTTCACCTGATTTTTCAGGGTGAAATTGTGTTGCAGATACATAGCCATCTTCAACAGCTGCTAAAAAATCCTCATTGTGATGTGAAAGCGTTGGAACCTTACCGACAGATTTCTTCACGGCGAATGAGTGAACAAAATAAAAGGATTGCTCTTCAATACCTTTAAAGAGATCCGACCCCGCTCCGACTTTGACTGTGTTCCACCCCATATGCGGCAAAATTGGAGCGTTTAACTTTTCGACAGTGGCGCCCCAAATTCCAACACCTTGCTGACTTCCATGTTCAACTCCCTGCGCAAAAAGAATTTGCATACCAACACAAATTCCTAAAGTGGGGCGCTTAAGTGCAAACCGTTCTCTAATCAATTCATCGCCACGAATACTTTTCAAACCTTGCATGCAGGCAGCAAATGCACCAACACCTGGCACCACCAGGCCATCTGCGTTGAGAGCGACCTGATAATCACTTGTTACTACAACATCACGGCCAGAGTTCTGAAATGCGCGTTGTGCCGAACGAAGATTGCCCGAGCCATAATCCAGGATTGCAATCACGAAATTTAGAGTGAACCCTTTGTTGAAGGGATTCCTATAACGCGACTATCAAGTGCAACGGCATCGCGAAGGGCACGTGCTACCGCCTTGAATTGTGCTTCAAATACGTGGTGCGCATTACGTCCCTCTAATACTCGAATATGTAGCGCAATACGTGCTTCAGCCACGATGGATTCCCAAATATGCTTTCCAAGCGTTGTATCAAAGGTTCCAATAAGTTCAACAATTTCAGGTTGACGATGAACAAGATAAGGACGACCAGATAAATCAACTGCGGCCTGCACAAGTACCTCATCTAATGGGACCATGGCATCACCAAAACGACGGATTCCGGATTTATCCCCGAGTGCTTCGCGAAGAGCTTGCCCGAAGGCAAGCGAGGTATCTTCAACCGTGTGGTGAGAATCAACATCAACATCGCCGCTAGTTTTAATCGCAAGATTAAATCCAGAGTGTTTGCCAAGTTGACTCATCATGTGATCAAAAAATGGAACACCAGTTTCGACTGAAATATCTCCGGAGCCATCAAGATTAAGCTCTATAAGAACACTAGATTCTTTGGTGGTGCGTTCAACGCGGGCAGATCTGCTCATTTTTCTCCCAAGCAAGCCGATAGTGCTTCGATAAATTTCTGATTCTCGGCCTCGTTGCCAATTGTCACTCGCAAGTAACCCAATAATCCCACATCTCTGATGAGAACTCCCTTATCGAGCAAGTCTTTCCAAAGCTGCGAAGCTGGCTGCGAAAATCCGGTAAATAAGAGGAAATTGGCAGCGCTTGGTACCACCGTTAAGCCTAAATTCTGAAGACTTTCTGCGACTAATTCGCGATTCACTCGTAATTGAGCCACGTTGACCAAGAGTTGATCTTGATGATCAAGCGCAACTTCTGCAGCTGCTTGTGTCAAGGAACTCAAGTGATACGGCAAACGGACCAAATACATAGCGTCAATAACTGCTGTGTCTGCCACCAGGTAGCCAAGTCGTACCCCGGCAAAGGCAAAGGCCTTGCTCATTGTGCGAATGACCACAACATGCGGATATTTTTTAATGAGAGAGACTGCGGAAACTTCTTCAGAAAATTCAGCATACGCCTCATCAATTATCAGTAATCCAGGTGTTGCCCTGGCAATTTTTTCGAGCTCTGAGATTGTCACAGCCGAACCAGTTGGGTTATTGGGAGTTGTAATGAAAGTAATTGCTGGTTTCTCGCGTTGTATTTGTTGTAGAGCCATTTCAGAATCTAAAGTGAAATCTTCTCGTCGAGAACCATTAATCCAAGTTACACCCGTGACTTTTGCGATAAGAGAGTGCATGGAATACGACGGTGTAAATCCAAGAGCGCTCCCACTGCCGAAGGCCATAAAGAGAGATTGGATAATTTCGTTACTGCCATTAGCGGCCCAGATATTTTTCTCAGTGAAATCAGTATGTGATAAATTATTGATGAATTGAGCCAGCTTTGCACGAACAACAGTAGCATCTCGATCCGGATAGCGATTGAGCGTTGCAGCTACTGCTAAAACCTTTGTGGCGATTGCCTGAGAAATTTCCGAAGTGAGTGGATAAGGGTTCTCATTGGTATTTAATACCGCAGCTGCAGGAACTTGAGGAGCACCATATGCCGATAGTTCACGTAAATCTTGGCGCAATGGCAGCCAAGTTGGCCATTGATTCATAGATTTTCCAGTCTTACTGTCATGGCTTCACCGTGAGCCGGAAGATCTTCTGAATTCGCTAAAGTCACCACTGTGTCAATAATTTCCGTGAAAGCTTGTTGATTGTATTCAATAAAATGTAAGCCTCGTAAAAAAGTTTGAACTGAAAGTCCACTGCTATGGCAGGCGCAACCACCTGTTGGAAGCACGTGGTTCGACCCTGCCGAATAATCTCCCAGCGATACCGGCGAAAACCGCCCAATAAATACTGCGCCAGCATTACGAATTTGCAGCGCATCACGCGCAGAATCTGCTGTTTGAATTTCAAGGTGCTCTGCGCCATAGGCATTCACAACTTCTAACCCTTGCGCCACTGAGTCAACCAAAGCGATTGCTGATTGAACTCCGCTCAGAGCCGTTCTCACACGATCAGAATGTTTGGTTGAACTGACTCTCTTCTCCAGTTCTAATTTAACTTCATCAGCAAGGCGAATTGAATCTGTGACAAGAACTGCAGCAGCTATAACGTCGTGCTCAGCTTGACTGATGAGATCAGCGGCAACATCCGCTGCGATTGCTGTGTCATCAGCCAGAATGGCAATTTCAGTAGGACCTGCTTCAGAATCAATTCCAATTATTCCGCGCAACGCACGTTTAGCAGCAGCAACGTAGATATTTCCAGGGCCTGTTACTAAATCACATTTTTCACATACATCTTTCATGCCGTACGCAAAGAGCGCAATGGCTTGTGCTCCCCCGACGGCATACACCTCTGTTACACCTAACAAGGCACAGGTTGCCAAAATTGTTGGATGTGGAAGGCCTCCAAATTCTTTTTGAGGAGGCGAAGCCACTGCAATGCTGTGGACCTTCGCAATTTGAGCAGGGATGACATTCATCATGACGCTGCTTGGGTAAACCGCCCGTCCACCTGGAACATAAAGCCCAACGCGATCAACTGGGATCCAGCGTTCTGTAACAGTTCCACCATCGACAACTTGCACTTTATCTTCATCTCGACGTTGTGCTTCATGAACTAAACGAATTCTCGCAATAGATTTTTCAAGCGCTGCTTTGACCTGTGGATCAAGTTGGGAAAGCGCCGAATCCAGCGCCGTTTGTGGAACTTTTATAGATGCTGGCGCAACTCCATCAAACTCTCGCGCCAAATCAACAAGGTCTTTCTCGGATCCGTTTTTTACACGTTGCAAAATTGGCTCAACAGCGCTGAGCGCAGCTGCCACATCTAGCGTGGCGCGTGGCAAAAGTTGTTGATAACCAGTCTTATCGAGCGCCTTGCCACGCAAATCAACGGTACGAATCACGCTCGTATTCTACGTTGCTGAGAATTAATCGCGCCGCCTATTTTTTCGGGTCTACGTTTAGATGCGAACCAAGCATTCTGGACCCAATATCGCCTTTAAATCTGCGCTCAGACTTGGCGAGGATGTAACGAGCGCATCAATTTTCATCGTTGTCGATTTCTGTTGGTCAATAACTTGAAGATGAACTTCTCGTTTTCCAGGATGCGATCTGAGAATTTCTTTCATTCTCTCTACTACCGGTGGAGTCACTTGTGTTGCCGGTAGGGAGATTAAGAGAGGACCGGTAGGTGCTGCAGTGATATCAGGCATCTTCATTTCCAGCGCTGTGAATCGGACTTGTTCATCTGTGCGCGAGAAACGACCACGAACCACAACAACCCGATCTTCAGTAAGCGAGAGCGCGTATTGGTTATATGTATTTGAAAAGAAGAGCACCTCAATCGCACCTTCTAGATCTTCCACATTCACTACCGCCCAGGATGCACCTTGTCGTGAAACTTTTCGCTGGATTCCGGTGATGAGTCCGCCGATTGTCACCATGCCATCTTGAGGTCCATCTTCAAGTAGCTCAGAGATTGACATATCTGTATGTGAACGCAGAACATGCTCAACACCTAAAAGTGGATGATCTGAGACATAAAGCCCCAGCATTTCTCGCTCGAAGGTCAGTAGCGTTGACTTTTCCCATTCTGTATCGGGTATCTCAATCTCTAGCCCTGCAACTTGTGAAATGGATTCGCCGCCAAAGAGATCGAATTGGCCAATGGCCTCTGCGCGCTTAGTCTCAATCACTGATTCAATAGCTTCAAGATGTATAGCCATTAAGCCCTTGCGAGGATGTTGCAAGGAATCAAACGCACCGGCTTTTACAAGCGATTCGATGGTCTTCTTGTTACAAACATTGGCATCAACTTTGGCGAGAAAATCTCCAAATGAGGTGAAAGCTCCCTTACTCTCTCGAGCTAATTTGATTGATGCAACAACTCCTTCGCCAACGTTACGAATTGCCGCCAACCCAAATCTAATATCTGAACCTCGCGGCGTGTATTCGGCATCTGACTCATTGACATCTGGCGGCAAAACTTTGATACCCATGCGTCGACATTCCGAAAGGTAGAGAGCAGATTTATCTTTGTCATCCCGCACACTTGTTAAGAGCGCTGCCATGTATTCAGTTGGAAAGTTAGCCTTGAGATAAGCGGTCCAAAACGAGACAACGCCATACCCAGCGCTATGCGCGCGGTTAAAGGCGTAATCTGAGAATGGAATAAGGACTTCCCATAAACGTTTGATGGCAGCTGTGGAGAAACCATTGGCCTTCATGCCAGCTTCAAAGGGAATATATTCCTTATCTAGAATTTCTTTATTCTTTTTTCCCATCGCTTTACGGAGCAAATCTGCGCGACCCAAAGTGAAGCCGGCTACTTTCTGCGCAATGGCCATAACCTGCTCTTGGTAAACAATGAGACCGTAAGTATCGCCCAGAATATCTTGCAAAGGTTCTGAGAGTTCGGGATGAATTGGTTCTACTGGTTTGCGACCGTTTTTGCGATCCGCATAGTTGTTATGCGCGTTTTCACCCATCGGACCAGGACGATAGAGAGCAATAACAGCTGAAATATCAGCGAATGAATCTGGTGCCATGCTGCGTAAAAGAGCGCGCATAGGACCACCATCGAGCTGGAAAACGCCAAGAGTGTCTCCGCGCGAAAGTAGTTCAAAAGTTTTCTTATCATGTAGCGGTAGATCTTCCAGGACGATATCTATGCCTTGGTTCAATTTGATATTTGCTAGCGCATCATCAAGTACAGATAAATTTCGTAGCCCCAAGAAATCCATCTTGAGCAAGCCGGTTGCCTCGCAAGCTCCCATATCGAATTGGGTGATGATTGCTCCATCTGCATCGCGCCGATGAATTGGAATGACATCTAGCAGAGGTTCGCGCGAAAGAATGACGCCAGCAGCGTGGACACCCCATTGCCGCTTCAAGCCTTCAAGACCCTTGGCAACATCCACAACTTTTTTGGAATCGGCATCGCTGTTGTAGAGCTCGCGGAATTCGCCAGCTTCACTAAAACGGGCATCTTTGGAATCAAAGACTCCCGATAGCGTGATGTCTTTGCCCATCACTGAAGGTGGAAGCGCTTTGGTGAGTTTTTCACCGATGGCATATGGATACCCAAGTACTCGCGTTGCATCTTTGAGCGATTGCTTGGATTTGATGGTGCCGTAGGTAATTATCTGAGCCACACGGTCTTCGCCATATTTTTCTGTAGCGTACCGAATCATTTCGGATCGGCGACGTTCATCAAAATCTAAATCAATATCAGGCATAGAAATACGTTCTGGGTTAAGGAATCGCTCAAACAAGAGTCCGTGCTCTATGGGATCTAAGCCAGTAATTCCAAGTGCATACGCAACGAGCGAACCTGCTGCAGAGCCACGGCCAGGACCTACTCGAATTCCAACTTTCTTTGCATATCCCACCAAATCTGCAACCACCAAGAAGTAACCTGGGAATCCCATGTTGGCCATGACATCGAGTTCGTAATTGAGTCGAACTTTGTATTCGTCAGTTGCCCTATCACCCATTTTTTCGAGCAGGCCGCGAACCGCTTCTTTGCGTAGCCATGAATCTTCGGTTTCGCCTTGTGGCACTGGGAATGCCGGAAGCAAATTTTCGTTTTCTCGTAATTTCACATTGCAACGTTCGGCAATGAGCAATGTGTTGTCACAACTTTCAGGTAAATCCTTAAATAGTTCGCGCATCTGTGCGGGTGACTTGAGATAGAACTCATCATTATCGAACTTAAAACGCTTTGGGTCTGCAAGGGTTGTACCTGATTGGACGCAGAGCAAAGCAGCATGAGCAGCTGCATCTTCATGGAAGGTGTAGTGAAGATCATTGGTTGCGAGTAAGGGCAACTTCAATTCCTTGCCAAGTTTAAGCAAATCAGATTTAACTCGACCTTCGATTTCAATCTGATGATCCATTATTTCAAGATAAAAATTATTTGCGCCGAAGATATCTCGATAGTCACTGGCCGCACGTAACGCTTCGCGGTAATTTCCCATACGGAGTCGAGTTTGAATTTCACCACCGGGACATCCCGTTGTGGCTATCAACCCATCCGCGTAACGTGAAATTAATTCACGATCCATACGGGGTTTGTAGTAATAACCCTCAAGGGATGCCAACGATGAAAGTCTAAAGAGATTTCCGAGCCCCTGATTATTTTCAGCGAGGATGGTCATGTGGGTATATGCGCCACCACCCGAGACATCATCCTCGCCACCATCGGCCCACTGAACTCGTTTCTTATCAAAGCGCGATTCGGGCGCAACATAAGCTTCGATACCAATGATTGGTTTAACTCCAGCTTTAGTTGCTTGCTTGTAGAAATCAAATGCACCAAAGACGTTACCGTGATCTGTCATGGCAATCGCCGGCATTTCTAAGCGCGCTACTTCATTAACTAAGTCACCAATGCGCGCGGCACCATCGAGCATCGAGTACTCGGTATGCACATGTAAATGTACAAACGAGTCGTTCGTCGATGCCCGTGAAGCTGAAAGATCTTCAGATGACATGGTGGCGCAACCCTAGCGCCTAAGGCAGTACCGCCTCGGATAGCAACGCCAGAGATGCCTGCAGGTCGGGTGGATATGGGGCACGGAGCACGAGTGGCAGTGCGCTGGTTGGATGGTTAAAACGCAACTCAAGGGCATGCAACCATGGACGAGCAGTGCCTAATTTCTTCGCCAAAACTGGATCTGCGCCATAGGTCGTGTCGCCAACAAGAGGATGACCGAGTGCGGAAAAGTGAACACGAATTTGATGGGTGCGACCGGTTTCCAATTCCACTTTTACTAGCGAAACAGAACGGTAGTACTCAATTACTTCGTAATGCGTAATGCTCTCTTTACCAGTAGCAACCACTGCAAAGCGATGATCTTCTTTTGGATGCCGATCTATAGGAGCATCGATTGTTCCGGTTGCAGGATCTATGTGACCTTGAACTAGTGCATGGTATGTCTTTTCAATTTCGTGGTTACGAAACATCTCTTTTAATTTCAGATATGCGCTGTCAGTTTTAGCGACAATCATCAGACCTGAAGTGCCAACATCCAAACGGTGAACAATGCCAGCGCGCTCGGCTGGACCTGATGTGGTGATTGTGTAACCAGCTGCCATTAACGCCCCGACGACTGTAGGGCCCATCCAGCCAGGGCTTGGATGAGCCGCACACCCAACAGGTTTATCAATCACGACGATATCGTCATCGTTATAAATAACGGTTAGCCCCTCGAGAGGTGTCAGCGGAATTGGTTCCAGACTTACCTGAGCGGGCATCAAAACTTCAATTACCTGACCGGCAGCTACCCGATCTGATTTCTGCATGGGTCGACCGCTTGTCGTAATGTCGCCATCATCCAAAAGTTTAACGATTGCAGATCGTGACAGGCCTAGCACGCGAGTGAGTGCGCTATCAATTCGCTCTCCTGCCACACCTTCAGGAACGCTTAAGGTGCGTGATTCACGTGTCATAAGTAGTTACTGTACTCGTTTAATCGGTGGGACATTCCGCATCGTTTGTAGAAACGCAATAAAGGCGGCCGTCGAAATGGCCATGTCAGCGATATTGAAGACTGGCCAATGTGGAATTTGTATCCAGTCAATGACATGTCCCAAGAAAAACCCTGGTTCGCGAAAAATTCGATCTGAGAGATTTCCAAGAACTCCCCCAAGCAAAAGTCCAGCGCAAATTCGCCAGCCGCGCGACGTGATGAGCGATGCATATTTAACAATGGTGATGACAACTACTACAGCGAGCAGCGCAAAAGCGAGTGAAAATCCGGTCGCGAGACTAAACGCTGCTCCTGGATTCTTGAAAAGAGTGAATTGTAAAAATTTACCTATGATTGGTTGAGGCTCGCTTGAATAATTATTAAGTGCCCAGCTTTTGGTTGCGTAATCAAAGAGCCAAATTGTCCACGCAGTAAGCCAAATTGTTCGAGAAGAAAAAGTGTAAAAGGCCGGGCGCACCTTAGCGCCGCTCTTCTTTCTGTTTGCAGAGCATGCATAGAGTTGCACGCGGGAATACTTGAAGTCGCGCCTTACCAATTGGCGATCCACACTCTTCGCAGATTCCATATGTCTTGGCATCAATTCGTTCGAGCGCACGTTCGGTTTGCAAGACCATATCGCGAGCATTGATCACAAGCGACATCTCATGCTCGCGTTCAAAAGTCTTGGTTCCAGAGTCTGCCTGATCATCACCAGCGCCTTCGCCTGATTCAGCAATCAATTCATCCATTTCAGCCTCAACGCTGGAAAGTTCTGCACGAAGTCGTTCTAGATCCGCTGCAATTTCTGCACGAATAGCCTTGAGTTCTGCAGCTGTCCATGGCGCTTCATCACTTGATGCAGTAACCGGTGTTGGAGCAGACTTAATTGGCTTCAGTGGCGCGATTTTCTTTCCGCTTTTTGCTGGACGTGGTGGAGGAGGCATCACCAAACGTCGCTCCTCAACAACTGGAACTGCAGTTGGTGCAACTACTGTGGCGACTGAAACTGTCTGAGATTTTTCATCAACGGTAAGAGTGGTCTTGCCTACTTTGGAAGGGAAAGGACGGCCTGGTGCTTTCTTGACCGGAATTGTCTTCTTAGAAGCAACCGATTTTGCCGGGGCTTTCTTTGCAACTTTCTTGGGTGCTACTTTCTTCGGTGCTACTTTCTTCGGTGCTACTTTCTTTGTGGGAGCCTTTTTCGCCGGAGATTTTTTGGCAACTTTCTTCGCAGGAGCCTTTTTAGCAACCTTCTTCGTTGCCACCTTCTTCACAGGCGACTTCTTAGCTGCTTTCTTCGCTACTTTTTTTCCTGGCACGCCGCGCACCCTATGCGCTTTTTGCGCCGTCACCAACTTTGCCACGCATGGTTTAGACTTGAGCCGTTAGACCGAGCAAGAAAAGTGCGTTGATGAGGCCATCACCTTCGGAGCACGTCAGAAGATCCGCCTCAAGCGGGGTAGAACTGGCCACAAGCATCGGAAAAGAAGTGGCGCTTGCTACATCTCGTAGCAGGTGCAAGGCGGGTGGTACCGCGGCAGCTCATACGTGAGTTTCCGTCCCTCCAGGTTAGGAATCTGGGGGATTTTTTTATGCCATCACCATTTCGCGCAATCAGCGCGCAGATAGACCTTCCTGCAATGGAGCGGTCGATACTTACATTTTGGCAAGAGAATCAAATCTTTGAGGCGAGCACAAAGTCGCGTGCGGATGGCACCCCTTGGACATTTTACGAAGGCCCACCAACTGCAAATGGAATGCCCGGCACTCACCATATCGAGGCTCGAGTTTTTAAGGATGTTTTTCCGCGATACCAAACGATGAAAGGCAAGTACGTAACGCGAAAAGCTGGTTGGGATTGCCATGGTCTACCAGTTGAAATCGCAGTTGAGAAAGAACTTGGATTTTCTGGAAAAGGCGATATCGAAAAATTTGGAATAGCTGCCTTTAACGATAAATGTCGCGAATCTGTAACTCGACATGTTGGCGCTTTTACAGCGATGACAGAACGTATGGGATTTTGGGTTGATTTTGATCAAGCCTATTGGACTATGGCTCCTGAATATGTCGAGAGCGTGTGGTGGAGCCTAAAAGAGATTTGGAAGAAAGGACTCCTTGTACAAGATCATCGAGTTGCGCCATATTGCCCACGTTGTGGAACTGGACTTTCAGATCATGAATTAGCGCAAGGTTATGAAACTGTCGTTGATCCTTCAGTCTATGTCCGCTTTCCCGTGACTTCTGGAGAACTTGCAAATCTTGGAGCATCACTGTTGGTGTGGACCACTACTCCTTGGACGCTTGTTTCAAATACTGCCGTTGCTGTGCATCCAGATGTCGATTACGTAGTGGTGAAAACTGAAGTTGAAGATAACTCTGAAGTTCTTGTTGTGGCAGAGCCGCTGTTATCTGCTGTGGCTGGCGAGCATACAATTTTAAAAACTCTTAAAGGTAAAGAACTTGAGCGCACTACTTACAAGAGACCATTTGATTACATTGAAATCCCTGACTCACACTTCGTTGTGCTGGCTACCTATGTCACCACCGAAGATGGAACAGGGCTAGTTCATCAATCTCCTGCTTTTGGAGCTGATGACTTGCAGGTATGTCGGGCCTATGGCTTACCGGTGGTAAATCCCATCTCTCCTGATGGAAAGTTTCTGAAAAGCGTTCCAGTTGTCGGGGAAGTCTTCTTTAAGGATGCTGATAAAACGTTGGTCAAAGAGTTGAAGACTTCTGGTGCGCTATACAAACACCAGCCATATGAACACCCCTACCCTCATTGCTGGCGTTGCCACACAGCTCTGATTTATTACGCACAACCATCTTGGTATATCCGAACAACATCTATTAAGGATGCGCTCATCCGAGAAAATCAAGCGACAGATTGGCATCCAGAAACTATTAAAACAGGTCGCTACGGTGACTGGTTAAATAACAATATCGACTGGGCGCTCTCTCGAAATCGGTTCTGGGGAACTCCCCTGCCAATTTGGCGATGTGAAAATAAACATGAGATCTGTGTAGATTCATTGAAAGAATTGGGAACACTTGCCGGACAAGAGTTAAGCAACCTAGATCCACACCGTCCATATGTTGATGACATTACTTTTGCATGTGCGCAATGTTCAGCAACTATGACTCGTGTTCCTGAGGTCATTGACTGTTGGTATGACTCTGGAGCTATGCCTTTTGCGCAGTGGGGCTACCCGCATAAACCTGGTTCTGCCGAGAAATTCAAGGCTGCTTATCCCGCTGATTTTATCTGCGAGGCTATCGATCAAACTCGTGGCTGGTTCTATACCTTGATGACAATTGGAACTTTAGTCTTTGACAAAAGCTCCTATAAGAGCGTGCTCTGCCTCGGCCACATCCTCGATAAGGATGGTCGCAAAATGAGTAAGCATCTCGGAAATGTGCTTGAGCCAATGTCACTCATGGATCAACACGGAGCAGATGCTGTCCGGTGGTACATGCTGGCAGCTGGATCGCCATGGTCTGCTCGACGCGTAGGACATGATGCAATTTCGGATGTAGTTCGAAAGACTCTACTTACCTACTGGAACACAATTTCTTTCCATGCTCTCTATGCGCAGGCTTCAGATTTCGATTTATCACAGAGCCCTAAAGTCGAAAATCGCACAATTATGGATCGCTGGATTTTGAGCGAACTTAATCTCTTGATTGAAGAAGTTGATAACGCTTATCAAGATTTTGATTCCCAGACTGCTGGCAAATTGCTGGCAAAGTTCATCGACGATTTATCAAATTGGTATGTCAGAAGATCGCGACGTAGATTCTGGGATGCGGATACTGCTGCGATGGCAACTCTTCACGAGTGCTTGGTGATTCTCACCCAACTACTTGCACCGATGGTGCCATTCATTGCAGAGCACACATGGCAAGTCTTAGTTCGACCAGCAGATCCACAGGGAGCTGAATCAGTACACCTGACTAATTTTCCTGAATCTAGAAGCGAGCTCATTGATCTCAAACTCAATAAGCAGGTTGCAATGACTCGACGTGTGGTTGAACTCGGAAGAGCTGCCAGAGCGGAATCTGCCATCAAAATTCGCCAACCTTTGCAACGAGCCCTGATTTCAGCTCAAGGCTGGGCAGAGTTACCTAGCGATATGAAGGCGCAAATATCTGATGAATTAAATGTCTTAGATTTGCAAGATATTGCTCACGCAGATGGCGATTTAGTGGATGTTTCAATAAAAGCAAACTTCAAATCACTTGGCGCAAAATATGGCAAAGCAGTCCAAGATATTGCAAAGCTCATCGCTAATGCAGATGCCACTTCTCTCGTGAAAGAACTCCGAACCAATGGCTCGGCACAGTTGGAATCATTTGATCTGGCGTTGGAAGACATAGTTATTACTGAGGTCCCTAAATCAGGTTGGATGGTAGCTAGCCACGACGGAGAGAGTGTTGCCTTAGATTTGGCGCTTACTTCCGAGCTGATTGCATCGGGCCATATTCGAGAAGTTATTCGCCTTATTCAAGAAAGGCGCAAGAGCGATGGCTTTGATATTTCCGATCGTATTACTGTGCGATGGAGTGCACCAACGGAGCTTCAAGAAACTATCAGCAACGCTGCAGCGCACATCTCAGAGGAAGTGCTCGCAACTACATTCTCCATGGATGAAAAAATTGCAGCTGCTGATAATGAATTAGGGGTTGGACTCTACCTGGAAAAAATCACTAAAGGATGATTCGGATTGCAGCTTGAGCAATATTTGCTGCAATCAGCAGAACAATAAATGAGAGGTCCAGCGCCACTCCACCAATTCTTAGCGGTGGTACGAAGCGTTGTACGTATCTCATCGGTTTATCCGTAATGGAATAAACAATTTCAAAGACTGCTAATAAGAAAGAATTTGGTCGCCAATTACGTGCGAACATTCGCACGTAATCAATGATGATGCGTGCAAAGAGGGCGAATTTAAAGAGTCCAATGAGTTGGACGAGGACTGTTTCCAGCATTTAAAAAATCAACTCTGGTTGAAGAAAGATGCTTGTGCAGCAGTTTTATCTTCATTGCTTACATTGACATTCGCTGGCGATAAAAGAAATACCTTGAGGCTGATTCTTTCAATGCGACCATGGAGTCCAAAGACCAATCCGCTTGCGAAATCAACAAGGCGCTTACGCTCTCCTTCTTCCATGTCATCAAGATTGATAATGACAGGGTTTCCTTCGCGGTAGTACTCGCCAACCTTGCGGGCCTCAGAGTATGAACGAGGTTGCAAGGTGATGATGTTGTACGAAGATGAATCGTCAATGAGCGCAGGTTGCGCGGGAGTCGATACAGCTGGAGTCGAATGTGAACCTAAGACTGTGACCCCAGAGCGTTCGCGAGAAGTTCGTGTAGCTGGAGTGCGCGTTGGTGTTTGCGCAACTGCGGCCTCTTCATCGGTATCGACAAGACCAAGGAAGCCCATCATTTTATTGAGTGCTGACATAACTCCTAGGTTACTAGCGGTATGAGCGCTGACCGAGGATTGAACTACCTACCCGGATATGTGTCGCACCATGGTCGATTGCTATCTCAAAATCCCCTGACATACCTGCGGATAGGGATTTTGCTGTAGGAAATTCTTCTAAAAATCTTTTATGAACCTTGTGAATTTTCGCGAAAGCCTCTGCTGGTGGGGTGCTGACCGGTGGGACGCACATCAAGCCTTGCAGATGCAAGTGCGGCTCATCGCTGACCACCGAGGCAAGAGCCGAGATTTCAGATTCAACGACTCCCCCTCGCTCAGGATCTCCATCTAGTGAGAGCTGAACAAATACTTCAAGCAGGTGTTGCGCCTTCTGACCTAATTTCTGGGCATGTTCTGCGTTATCGAGTGAATGGATAACAGATGCCCATTTCACAATTTCCTTTATTTTTCGACTCTGAATACCACCTTGGAAATGCCACGTCGCAGGAACTGCAGCGGCCTTTATTTCACCTTCTTCGGTGCGATTTTCACCAAAATTTTCAACGCCCAAATCGCGTAAAATCTGCACATCACTCACTGGATATGTCTTTGTGACAACTATCAATGTGACATCAGAACGAGAAATGCGCGCCTGGATCGCATGTAAGTTTTCGGCAAGTTCCTGTTCTCGATTCACAGCCAAATTGCTCCCACCTGGCGACCAGTCACACCATCTCGGCGGTAAGAAAATAGTTCCCCACTTTCATAAGTACAGGCGCTCTCAAAGGACACTGAAATCCCTTGACCTTCCAGATGCCCAGCCAGCGCGGCGGGTAAATCCAGGGAGGGTGTTTCCTTTTTGGTGTGCGAAGCAGCCGCTGGGTAAGCGGTAGTTACCTCTCTAAAAATATCTTCAGATACCTCATAACACTCTCCGCAGATTGATGGCCCGATCAAAGCTGAAATTTCCGAAGCTCCAATTTCTCGCATAGCAGCGATGGCGTTATCAGCTACTGCATTCATCAGACCTTTTCTGCCTACATGCACAGCAGCTACCGCCTCACGTGAAGAGAGCAGTAACGGGATGCAATCGGCTACCATGACAGAAATTGCAACACCTGGAATTCCGGTAACAAGTGCATCGGCAGTAGGAGCTTCGGGGCCGATTGATTCCACAATCACGCAGCGATTACCATGCACCTGATTCATATATTGGTGTTCTCCAATCTCTTGCGCGAGTATGGAACGGTTCTGAAAAACTGAACGTTCGTCATCGCCGACATGGAGAGCTAAGTTAAGAGAAGAAAACGCACCGGTGCTAACTCCACCGGTGCGATTGGTAAATCGGTAACCCATTTACTTCATAAAGTCTGGAACATCAATTTCATCTTCTGAAACTAATTCCTCAAAGGTGATTCGCTTACGAGGCGTGGAATTATCCAGATCAAGCGCGACCGAAATGGGATCATTAGCAGGGATTGGATCCGCAACTCCACCTAAAGTGCTCGCGTTAATTACCGGCATCTCAACTTTGGTTGGTTCACCACCTGCGAAACCAGCTGCAATAACAGTGATACGAACTTCATCGCCGAGGGCGTCATCAATGGTGGTACCAAAGATAATACGAGCATCCGGGTGTGCAGCTGCTTGCACGAGTTCACATGCCTCGTTAATTTCAAAGAGTCCTAAATCAGAACCACCTGCAACCGAAAGCAGAACACCCATCGCTCCATCAATTGATGCTTCGAGAAGTGGGCTAGAAATCGCCAATTCCGCTGCACGAGTTGCACGATTTTCTCCACGAGCAGATCCGATTCCCATAAGAGCAGAGCCAGCATCTGTCATAACAGTCTTTACATCTGCAAAATCGAGATTGATGAGCCCAGGTTGGGTAATAATCTCAGTAATTCCTTGTACGCCCGAAAGAAGAACTTGATCTGCGCTCTTAAATGCATCAACTGCAGTTATGGCTCTATCTGAAATCGCAAGAAGGCGATCATTCGGAATGACAATAAGAGTATCTACTTGCTCGCGAAGAAGTTCAATTCCTTCTTCTGCTTGACGTGAACGAATTTTTCCTTCAAAAGAAAATGGTTTTGTAACAACACCAATCGTGAGAGCTCCGAGATCGCGCGCAATCTTTGCAACTATTGGTGCGCCACCTGTTCCGGTGCCACCGCCTTCTCCTGCGGTAACGAAAACCATATCCGCGCCACGTAAAATTTCTTCAATCTCTTCAGTGTGATCGATTGCAGCTTGACGACCTTTTTCACGTGCGGCGCCCGCACCAAGACCTTTTTTTGATGCGCGGCCAATATCTAATTTCACATCTGCATCACTCATTAATAAATGTTGTGCATCTGTATTAATCGCAATGAACTCAAC
>JACCDM011086186.1_pt1 | contig 26604 bp, 26 predicted proteins | sample 7445851 | NCBI WGS metagenome assembly JACCDM01 (sample SAMN15323438, study PRJNA562643) | freshwater metagenome | isolation source: river surface water | place: USA:Blue River Watershed | collected 2017-08-16
GCTTGCAAGTGGTACCGGCCTTTGCGGCAGGCTTAGACTCTCGCCCCGCCATTGATTCTTACTTCATGAAAAATAATCAGGTCACCGTGGATGCGGTGATCTCTCTAACCGGCTTCTCCCTGGTAGGCGGCCCTGCATACAACGACGCGAAAGCAGCCGAAGAGGTACTCGCTAAACTGGATGTGCCATATATTGCTGCGCACCCAGTAGAATTTCAGACGCTAACGCAGTGGGGTGGATCAGATCGTGGCTTAATGCCGGTCGAGAGCACCATCATGGTAGCCATTCCTGAACTGGATGGCGCAACGCAGCCCATGGTGTACGGTGGCCGACCAGGCGCCGCTGGAACGACCTGTACTGGTTGCCATCAACGCTGCACCTTTACCGAAGAACATAATCCACAAGATATGTTTACCTGCGTAGAGCGGACTGCAATGCTGGCCGCACGCACCGCTAAGTTGGTGGCTTTACGTAAGTCTGACAAAGCTAACCGAAAAATTGGTTTAGTAATCTTTAATTTCCCACCCAATGCTGGGCACACTGGCACCGCCGCTTACCTCAATGTATTTGAATCCTTACATAAAACAATGTTAGGCCTCAAAGCAGACGGCTATACCGTAAGCGTTCCTGAAACTGCTGAAGCATTACGTAAAGAGATTATTGAGGGAAATGCCCAGCAGTATGGAGCTGAAGCAAATGTCCACACTGTGATCTCTGCGGACGATCACGTTCGGCGTGATCCTTGGTTAAAAGAAATTGAAGCGCAATGGGGGCCTGCTCCTGGTAAGCAATGGAGCAATGGTTCGGGAATCTTTATTTTGGGTAAACAATACGGCAATGTCTTGGTGACCGTACAACCTGGTTTTGGTTTTGAGGGCGATCCCATGCGCCTCTTGTTTGAAAAGGGCTTTGCTCCTACGCATGCATTTTCAGCGTTTTATCGCTATATCCGTGAAGATTTTGCTGCAAACGCTGTACTGCACTTTGGTACGCACGGCGCATTAGAGTTTATGCCGGGTAAACAAGCAGGGATGAGTGGAGGATGCTGGCCTGATCGTTTAATTAATGATCTGCCTAACTTTTATCTTTATGCCTCTAATAATCCATCCGAAGGTGCTCTCGCAAAGCGTCGTGCGGGTGCCACCTTAATTAGCTATCTCACACCACCAGTGACACAAGCAGGGATCTATGCAGGCTTGATTGATTTGAAGAGCTCGGTGGAGCGTTGGCGCGCGATTGCTCCGGAACAACGTGGCGATGAGGAAGATCATGATCTAGCCGCACTCATTCAAGCTCAAGCGGCTCAGATGGACTTATGTAAAGCCGAACCACTTTGGGACATGAAAGACGATGCGTTCTTGCAAGAGCAAGTGACTAAGCTATATGCAGACATCCTAGAACTTGAATACACCTTGATTCCGAATGGGATGCACATTGTGGGAGACACCCCAAGTGAGACCGAGCGCGTTGATTTGCTCAGTGCCATGGCGATTGGCGGCTTTAATAAAGCCCTACCCAACTCAGTGATTACCCAGTTGGTACAGGGTAAGTCGATCCAAAACATTGTGAACAAGAACTCTGACCTTAAGGAGTTTTCTAAAGAAGAAGTAATGCAGTCGCTAGAAAAACTCCAGTACTGGAATCAACAAATTCAGCAGGAGACCGAGATTCCTGCGCTGCTCAGAGCCTTGGATGGTCGCTTTATCCGCCCCGCACCCGGTGGCGATGTGATGCGTAATCCTGAAGTATTACCATCGGGTCGCAATTTACATGGCTTTGATCCATTCCGCATTCCTAGCGCCTTTGCAGTTAGAGATGGGGCGAAGCAAGCGCAAAAGATTTTGCAAAAACATATGGATGATGGCAACGCCCTACCAGAATCGATTGCACTCGTTTTGTGGGGAAGCGATAACCTCAAATCCGAAGGTGGGCAGATTGGTCAAGCTTTAGCGCTCTTAGGTGCGCTACCCCGCTTTGATGGTTATGGTCGTTTAGCGGGCGCCACGTTAATCCCATTAGAGGAGCTTGGTCGCCCCCGTATTGATGTGGTGATTACTCTCTCGGGCATCTTCCGTGATCTTATGCCCTTACAAATTAAGCTATTAGCAGAAGCTGCGTTCTTGGCGGCATCGGCCGATGAGCCTAGCGAACAAAACTTTATCCGTAAGCACGCCCTGGCTTATATGCAAGAACATGGTTGTGATCTAGAGACTGCATCCCTGCGCGTCTATGGCAATGCGGATGGCACCTATGGTGCCAATGTCAATCATTTGGTTGAGCACAGTGTCTGGGATGAAGAGGATGAACTTGCCGAGACGTATATGCGACGCAAAGGTTTTGCTTATGGCAAGTCTGGTAAGCCGGTTTGCAATAACGCCCTACTCAAGAGCGTGCTCGCCGATGTCACCATGAGTTATCAGAATCTGGAGTCCATGGAGCTCGGTGTCACTACCATTGATAACTACTTTGATACCTTAGGTGGAATTACCAAAGCGGTTAAACGTGCAAAAGGTGGGCAAGAAATTCCGGTTTACATTGGCGATCAAACACAGGGTGAAGGTGTTGTCAGAACGCTGTCGGAACAGGTATCACTCGAAACTAGAACTCGGATGCTCAATCCTAAATGGTTTGAAGGCATGCTAAAGCATGGCTATGAGGGTGTTCGGCAGATTGAAGTGCACATCACTAATACAATGGGCTGGTCAGCCACCACAGGGCAAGTTCAACCATGGGTCTATAAACAACTCACCCAAACCTTTATTTTGGATCCCAAGATGCGCGAGCGCTTGGCGCAACTAAACCCAACTGCCTCAGCACGGATGGCGAATCGTCTCATGGAAGCCTCGAATCGAAACTACTGGCAACCTGATGATGAAATGCGTGCCGCCATGAAACAGGCCAGCGAAGAGCTTGAAGATCGTCTTGAGGGAGTATTTGAAGCGCCCACTTTGCAGCGCGTTGGATAAAAATCCAATCAAATAACCATTAGTGGGCTTTTTTGAGTAGGCGGAAGAAATATCTTGTCCAAGCTCTCTAGAGTTTTTAAATCTAGCTGAATATGGCTGGCAACTAAATTTTCTTCCAGCCGCTTTACGTTAACTGATTTTGGGATTGCGATTGCATTGGGTTGGCGCAAGATCCAGGCTAAGGCTAGTTGAGCTGGCGTAATTCCTAGGGTGTTCGCGATAAGCTTTAGATCAGGATGATTAACCAAATCACCAGTTCCCAAGGGCGAATAAGCCATTAACTGCATTGTTTGCTTTTGCATCAGCGGAATTAAATCGTATTCAATTCCTCTTGCATTCAGAGCGTAATAGACTTGGTTACAAACAGCACGCTCATGCGCCCCGATCCGATTCTCCGCAGCAATCCAGTTTTGCAAATCCAAGGTGTCAAAGTTGCTAATACCGTAACTTCGAATTAAACCTCGCTCATGTAGCTTCAAGCAACCTTCAATGGTTGCCTCATACGAATGCGACCCCTGCCAATGCAATAAATAGCAATCGATGTAATCGCAGCCCATTCGCCTAAGCGAGGCTTCACAGGCAGCGACAGTTCCTTTGGTACTGGCATTACTGGGTAATACCTTACTCACAATTTGCAGTTGATCGCGCTTGCTATGTCCAGCAATTTTGAGTGCCTTACCGATTAGGATCTCTACATTGCCCGAGGCATACATCTCGGCAGTATCAATTAACCGATACCCCATTTGAATTGCAGCTTCAATTGCTTTAATTTCCTCAGCTTCAGACCGAGCAGCTTCACCCATTTGCCAGGTTCCAAGGCCAATTCGAGACTGAAATGAGAATGTCATGGTATTAATAATACAGAGGCCATTTTATTAATCCGAAAGGCTATCTTTCCCCAACAACTCTTCCCACCGTTTCATCGAGCGTGCCATTTGGTCCTCTATTTGAGTCAGCTCATTTTTAAGGGTAACGATAAGGTGTGCATCCCCTTTGTAGATCTCCGGGTTTGCTAATTGCTCGCTCAAGACCAATTGCTTTTTTTCTAATTGCTCAATCTGATTAGGCAGCTTATCTAATTCTGCTTTCTCTTTATTGCTCAACTTACTCTTCGTGACGCTCTGTTTTACCTCTGACTTTCTCTCTGACTTTTTGTCTTCTTTGCTAGCCGTTTTATTGACGGTACTTGCCGTGTTTGCCTGTGTTAACGCATCAAAGCGTTTCTTTTGGATTCTGTAGTCCTCATAGCCACCCTCGTACTCTTGCCACTTACCATCGCCCTCATAGGCAATCATGCTAGTAACAACGTTATCAAGGAAAGTACGATCGTGACTCACTAAAAACACTGTACCCGCGTAATCTTGTAAGAGTTGCTCGAGTAGATCTAAGGTATCAATATCTAAATCATTGGTTGGCTCATCGAGTACTAAGACATTGGCTGGTCGAGCAAAGAGTCTTGCTAGCAAAAGGCGGTTGCGCTCCCCGCCCGATAAGGTACTAATCGGCGAGTTGGTTCGCTCGGGCGCAAATAAGAAGTCGCCTAAATAGCTCTTCACGTGCTTACGATTGCCATTAATCTCAATCCACTCGCTACCCGGACTAATAAAGTCCTCAAGAGTAGCCTCTAGATTTAAACCTTCGCGCATCTGATCAAAGTAAGCGACCTCAATCCGCGTTCCCATGGTTGCAATTCCGCTATCGGGCTGGATGACTCCTAAAATCAGTTTGAGTAAGGTTGTCTTGCCAGCACCATTAGGACCCAAGAGCCCAACCTTATCCCCTCGCAAAATGGTTGCTGTAAAGTTTTGCACAATCGGCTTTTGATAGGATTTACTGACGTTTTGTAAGTCAGCCACGATCTTGCCGCTACGATCCCCGGATGAGATGGCAAGCTTGATCTGGCCCATCGCATTGCGGCGTTGTGCTCTTAGAGTACGTAGCTTCTCAAGTCGAGCTATACGTCCTATGCTCCGTGTTCGCCGAGCTTCCACACCCTTACGCACCCAAACTTCTTCTTGTGCTAGTAATTTATCGGCTCGGGCATTTGCTAAAGACTCTGCATTGAGTTCTTGTTCTTTTACCTTCTCGTAACTGGAGTAATTTCCAGGGTAGCTGCGTAATATCCCGCGATCGAGCTCGACAATACGCGTAGCAACATGATCTAAGAAGGCCCGATCATGGGTAATGAAGATAATTGCACCCGTATAGGCGTTTAAGAGTTCCTCTAGCCACTGAATCGAATCCAAATCAAGATGGTTAGTTGGTTCATCGAGGAGCAAGACATCAGGCATGGTGACTAGGGCCTGCGCAAGCGCAACCCGTTTTTTAGTACCCCCAGAAAGCTGCCCAATCGTTTGATTAGCATCGAGGTGTAAACGGTCTAAGCTTTCGCTAACGCGTTGCTCCCAGTTCCAGCCGCCTTGAGCGTCCAGCTGCGATTGCAGTTGATCTAAGCGCTCATGATTGGATTCATCCCACTCGCCCTCTGAAAGTGCTTCGTACTCTTCGCGCAAGGCCTTGACCTGAGCCAGACCTTCAGCAGCTGCCTCAAAAACCGTGTGCTCGGTCTGCAAAATAGGTTCTTGGGCTACATAGGCTATGCGTAGATTCTGTTGATACTGCAAGAGGCCATCATCGAGCTTCTCAAGGCCAGCGAGGATCTTTAGTAATGATGACTTCCCAGTGCCATTGCGTCCAATTAGGCCAATGCGCTCTCCACTTTCTAGGGAAAAGGCTGTGCGATCGAGTAAGGGGACATGCCCAAAGGCTAACTTGCCCTCGGTGAGTGTGATGAGTGCCACTATGAACCCACTCTCTTTGAATGAACCAAGCCAGAGGCGCTAGCCAAGGGGAGAAATAAGCTTTGCCCCTGATGCGAGAGGCTCATAAAACCATGGTGCCGATAAAACTGGATAGCCTCATGATCTTTTGCGTCAACAATCAAGGCAAATGCGGTAATTTCCGAACGGCAGGCACGAGTGAGAGCATCAGCAAGCAAGGCACTCCCAAGCCCTTTCTGACGATGGCTTTTATCTACCGCTAGCCTGCCCATACGAACTGCAGGCACCGCCGCATAGCGGGGCAATTTCTTTTGAATAGCACTGGGTAGTTGATCTAACAAAACCGATGCTGACGCAAGGGTGTAATAAGCCAATAGTTGCCGTTGGGAATTGAGTGCCATAAAGCAGGCACTCACCCTTCGCCGAATATCTTGCGAAGCTTGCTCCCGAATGTAGCGATCAAGGGGCATGGAGCCACTTTGAAACTGCTCACGGCTGATCGCCGCATCAAATGGAACAATGGTCAGCGACACAATGTTAAAACGCGCTGGACTTTAGTAATTTTTGGCGTCGGTCAAATGCTTTCTTTAATGCTGCATTTGGCTTGGCGGGCTCCATCAAAGCATTCACAAAACGTGTTTGGTTCTCTTGGTTTAGGCGAATAATTTCTGACTGCTCTATCGCTGCAACGGCAGCCTCTTGGACAGCAGAAACAATAAAGTCAGTCATGGTGCGTCCTTGTAGCTCTGCGGCACGCTTTAGTAGGGCATGCAAATCATTGCTAATGCGCGCCTCGAGGCGAGCAACGGATGGAGCGGGTATAGAAGCAAGAGTGCGGGTGCTTGGCATTCGTAAATTATACGGCACTTTGCCGTATAATGAGCGATTCTTTTTTGCTGTCTTGTCCATTCATTCCGTAGGTTGTTTATCAATAATTCTTCCAACCCATCCCCAAATGATTCGGTCCTTGCCGAAGTCGCCCGGCGTCGTAGTTTTGCCATCATCTCGCACCCTGATGCAGGTAAGACTACGCTCACGGAGAAGCTTCTCCTCTATGCAGGTGCCATTCAGATTGCGGGGAGTGTAAAGGCTCGTAAAGCCAGCCGTCACGCAACCTCGGATTGGATGGAGATTGAAAAGCAACGTGGTATCTCGGTAGCGAGCTCTGTCATGCAGATGGAGTATCGCGATGCGATTATTAACTTGCTGGATACCCCTGGTCACCAAGATTTTTCAGAGGACACTTATCGGGTGTTAACGGCGGTTGATTCCGCCTTAATGGTGATCGATGCGGCCAATGGTGTGGAGCCACAAACCCGTCGCTTAATAGATGTATGTCGTGCTCGGCATACGCCACTAGTCACCTTTATTAACAAGATGGATCGTGAGGTTAAAAGACCTCTTGATTTGATGGATGAGATTGAAACTGCACTAGGGATGTCGGTAGTACCTTTTACCTGGCCAGTGGGCATGGGTAAATCCTTTGCGGGTGTGATTGATATCGTCAATCATCAGATGCGCCTCTTTAAGGCAGGTGAAGATCGTGTGACCGAAGACTCCAATACAGTCCTTGATTTGGATGACCCATCCCTTAAAAAACGTTTTGGGAGCGCTTTTGAAGAGGCTCTTGCCGAAGTAGATTTAGTTAAAAACGCCATGCCCGCCTTTGATCGGAATGAGTTCTTGGCGGGTCGTCAATCGCCAGTATTTTTTGGCTCAGCCATTAATAACTTTGGGGTGCGTGAGATCTTAAATACTTTGGTTGACCTTGCCCCCGCGCCTGGATCGCGCCATGCGATTCAGCGTGAGGTCAAGCCCGATGAAAAAAAATGCTCAGCCGTAGTCTTTAAGATCCAAGCCAATATGGATCCGGCGCACCGTGATCGTGTAGCCTTCTTGCGGATTTGTTCAGGTCATTTTCAGCGGGGTATGAAGTTAAAGATTGTGCGCAATGGTAAAGAGATCCGCACCAATAATGCCCTTTCCTTTCTATCACAGCGGCGTGATATTTTGGATGAGGCCTTCCCTGGCGACATTATTGGCTTACCCAATCATGGACTCTTGCATTTAGGTGACACTCTGACCGAAGGTGAGTCTTTGCAATTTACTGGTCTACCCTTTTTTGCTCCCGAGATCTTTCGCATGGTCGAGGCCGCTGACCCCATGCGCAATAAACAATTACGTACAGGTCTTTTGCAACTCGGTGAAGAAGGTGCCATTCAGGTCTTCAGGCCGCTTACAGGTGGAACGATGCTCTTAGGGGCTTTTGGGCAATTGCAATTCGAGGTAGTTGCCCATCGACTACAAACTGAATATGGTGCAGAGGTGCGACTACTACCCGCGCGTTACAACATGGCGCGCTGGGTGAGCTCCGATGATCCAGTTGCCCTAAAAAAGTTTATTACCGAGAACAGTCACCGAATGGCTGAGGATGTGGTGGGTGCATCGGTATTTCTGGCGGCACATAAATCTGAGCTCGATGTTGCCAAGCAGCGCTGGGAAATGATTGAATTTCATGCGCTGCGTGAGCATGCGGGCCTGATTTATCAGACAGAGATGTAACGATGTCTAATACGCGCATTTGTTTTGTCCGTCATGGTGAGACCAACTGGAACGCAGAGCGGCGGATGCAAGGTCATATTGATATTCCACTCAATGCCAACGGTATTTCTCAGGCCGAGCGTCTTGCTAACGCCCTTATACGAGTTAAGCACTCCTTTGATGTCATTTACTCGAGTGATTTAGAAAGAGCCTTGCATACAGCCAATGCTGTGGCTAGAGCACTATCTTTGGATGTACAAATTACTCCACGACTGCGAGAGCGCAATGTCGGCAAATTGCAAGGACTCCTATTAGCAGAGGCCCCTGTTTTGCTGCCAGAGATTTGGCAAAGGCATATTGCTCGTGAGCTCGATCATGATTTAGGGGGCGGCGAGAGCATTCGTACTTTTCATCAACGGATGCAAGACATTCTTGAATTATTTTTGAATGAGCATCGTGGGCAATCAGTCTTAGCAGTGAGTCACGGCGGCTCACTCGATATGATCTACCGCATCGTCACCCAGCAAGCTTTAGATGCTGAGCGCGTTGCCGTGGTACCCAATACCTCACTCAATTGGATTACACACGATGGTTCTACCTGGAGCGTTGAATGCTGGGCGGATACTAGCCACCTGAGCGAGAGTGCTCTGGATGATATTGAGATCTAATCTTGATGCTGGGTGGCTAGCAAATCTAAAGCAATAGCCTCAGCCACTTTAATACCATCAATCCCAGCAGACATAATGCCGCCAGCATAGCCTGCACCCTCGCCTGCTGGGTACAGTCCTTGCGTATTAATACTTTGGTAATTTGGTCCACGTTTAATTTGCAAGGGTGATGAGGTGCGGGTTTCTACTCCCGTTAAGACCGCATCGTGCATTGAGAATCCTTTGATTTTCTTCTCAAAGGCAGGGATGGCCTCACGTATCGCCTCAATGGCATAGGCAGGCAAACTCTCTGCCAAATCGGTAAGATGCACACCGGGTTTATAGGAGGGTATTACTGAGCCAAACTCGGTCGAGGTCTTGCCTTGTAAAAAATCACCGACGAGCTGTCCAGGCGCCTCGTAATTTGAGCCACCTAATGTGAATGCTTTGGATTCGATCTGCCGTTGAAACTCGATCCCAGCAAGCGGTCCTCCGGGGAAGTCGTCTGGCGTAATTCCCACCACAATTCCGGCATTGGCATTGCGCTCGTTGCGGGAGTATTGGCTCATGCCATTGGTCACCACGCGATTAGACTCCGAGGTGGCAGCTACCACCGTTCCTCCGGGGCACATGCAAAAACTATAGACCGAACGCCCATTTTTGGCGTGATGCACTAGCTTGTAATCAGCCGCCCCAATGAGAGGGTTACCCGCATGCGGCCCTAAACGGGTGCGATCAATTAAAGACTGTGGATGCTCAATCCGAAAGCCTACTGAAAAGGGCTTCGCTTCCATATACACACCGGCATCATGCAAGGTTGCAAAGGTATCCCGGGCACTATGGCCTAAGGCAAGTACCACATGATCGGCCTCTAAAAAATCGCCACTCTCCAAATGAATGCCTTGCAGTACATGATTGGAAATCTCAAAGCCCGTGACCTTTTGGCCAAAGCGTACTTCACCACCTAACTCAATAATCTCCTTGCGCATTTTTTCGACAACCCCCACTAAACGAAAGGTACCAATATGCGGTTTAGAAACATATAGAATCTCTTCGGGGGCGCCTGCTTTAACAAACTCCTGCAAGACTTTGCGACCATGAAACTTTGGGTCTTTCACCTGACTCCATAATTTGCCGTCGGAGAAGGTCCCCGCTCCACCCTCACCAAATTGCACATTGGACTCTGGGTTCAGAATCTTCTTGCGCCACAGGCCCCAGGTATCTTGGGTGCGCTCGCGCACGGGCTTGCCGCGTTCCAAAACAATCGGCTTGAGTCCCATTTGCGCCAAGGTCAACGCAGCAAAGATTCCGCAGGGGCCAAAACCAATTACCACAGGTCGTAGTGCACTTTGCGGTTTGATATGGGAATCAAAATGGGCAACAAAGTGATAGCGCGTATCGGGTGATAGGCGAATGTGGGGATCGTGTGCTAACCGCTTTAATACAGCTTCTTCATCTTTGACCGAAAGATCCAAGGTGTAAATAAAGCTAAGGATATTGTTCTTGCGCGCATCATAGCTTCGCTTAAAGACCTCATACCGAATCAGATCCTTTGCAAGAATTGCTAATTTTTTACAAATTGCGACCTCAAGGTCCTCAGGGGCATGGTTAATCGGCAGGCGAAGTTCGGTCAAACGGATCATAGGGTGTAACGATAGCAGTTTATGATCGACTTCTATGGGGCGCCCTACTATCTCTGTCAACATTCTGCCTTGGGAGCAAGCGCAATCTCAGGCTTACCCCATTCGACTTGCGGTCTTCGTCAAAGAGCAAGGAGTTCCAGAAGAATTGGAGCTTGATGAGGAGGACCCACTTGCCTGGCATGCTATTGCAAAACTCGACGGGCAAGCAATTGGTACCGCGCGCTTACAGAAAGATGGAAAGATTGGCCGGATGGCAGTAACGCGCTCATACCGTCGGCAAGGTGCCGCCAGCTCTCTATTAAATGCCCTCATAGACTTTGGTCACCAACAGGGAATCCGGCAGTTTTATCTACATGCCCAGATGGAGGCCATTGCGTTTTATGAAAACTTTGGTTTTACAACAAGCGGTCCAATTTTTAGGGAAGCTGGTATCGCGCATCAGGCAATGACCAAAACGATTTAGTAATACTTTTTGATCTCATCATCATTAGAACGAAACCACGCTTGGCAAAACAGAACAAGAAACCCGATGGCAAAGTAAATAACATTTTGGGTGGTCACGTAGGCAATGATCCCACCAATAGTTGAAAAGACACCCAGCAGACTCCAAAATATGTTCATATAAACTCTCGGCAATTTGTATTTATCTATTTTTTCATGGAAAGTAGATCATCTGATCACTTAACGTAAAATGATCATCTCAATTTTAACCATTAGTAGCATATCGTGAATAAAGTTCTGCTAAGCCTACTTTTCTTTCTATTGGTGCAACCCGCCTATGCTAAGTGGGTTTTGATTTCCAAAGATGGGCAAGGGAATTCTTATTTTTACGAAGATACTAAGGTGGTTCTAAATCCTGGGGCCGAACAAGTGAGCGCTTGGCAAATGATTAGTTATGAAGAAAGAATGAGCGCTCCCAACGGCGAGTCAATCTATTCTGTGATCCAAGATATCTCGTATTTTTGCCGACCTGGTTACGAAAGCTATAAGCAGTTTTATATCGGTTACTACTCAGGCAGCAATGGTGGTGGAGTCTCAGTTCAAAACGTTGATACTAGCGACTCCAACTGGGAGCGGGTCATTCCCGATACGATGAGCGAATTACTCTTTAAGTTTTTTTGCAAAAAGAATTAATTTTTTACTGTTTCTGCACTTGCATTAGGTTGCTTAAAATACTCCGCGGGAAAGACCATCTCGACTCCCGATGCTCTTCTGAGCCAAATTTGGTTGTTATAGCGTATATAACAAGCTCGATTGACCACTCCAAATGAGGTCTCAAAATAAGCAAATAGCCAATTAGGCTCTTCTCTGCCGTTATCCCACTTGCAAGTCTCGGAGGTAATCACGAGTCGCTCTCCGAAAGCAGGCATAACACCAACAATATCGGCACGTGAAAACAGGGAGAATAATAATCCGCCCAAGAAAACGACCGCCAAGAAATAAAAAGAAGGGGTTTTATAAAACTTAGGTTTTTTATTATCGAGCTCTTGTGTGGCAAGCAATAACTTATCAAAATTTTCTTTTGCAATACTGACGTGTACTTTATGGATTGCTTCCTCAGCACCCTCTACAGCTTGCGATTTTGAGGTCTTTGCTGTCGCACCCTCTGGATATACAAAACACTCGGCTTCTGATAAACCCAAAAATGTTGCGAGCTTCTTGGCTGCTACAAACTTAATGGCGGGCGAATAAAAACAGCTTGACTCACCATTCTCAATTTGCTCGACATGACTTGTGGTCAGTGAGGCCATCTTTGCCAAATCAGCGGTCGACATGCCCACCCGCTCTCTTGCTCGTGCAAATTCAGCGCCTTTGATTTCAGGGATTTCGTTTGGATTTGTCATTTTTAGCAAATTAGCTCTTATTCCTACCAAATGATATCAATATGTTCATTAAGGATAAAGGGGGCTTTTCTAATTAATTTTCAATGACTTAGCGCCAATATTACTCATTTTTTGACAATTTCATGGGGGTTTTTCATATAAAATATGGCTCATTCCAACAAAAGGCTTAATTCATGCAGCTGATTTGGGTTTCCGGGGCCACCTCTAAGGTTCAAAAATTCAACATCACCCCCAAGGGCTTGATGAAGATTGGCCTTGCCATTGGTACCTTTTTTGTTCTTTGCGGTATCGGAATTCATTTCATTGGATTTAAGATGGCGCTTCAAGTCCGACCAGATCTCGCCCGAGCAATGGGTGGTGTTGTTACCTTCGAAGAGCTTGATGCCCTAGATGTTGCTTATAAAGAGGAGTTAGAGAGACTTCAGGCTCAACTCACCAAGTCCATTGAAAAAATCTCAGAACTAAAGACTCTCAAAGATCGCTTTGCAGATGTTGCCACCCCTGCCCCAGTGAAAAGTAAATTAACTGAGAATACTGGGGGTGCCCGTGGCGGTCCTTTCAAACCATTTGTATTCAAAATTGATCCAAACAAATCAGTTGATAAAAACTTTCATGAGACCGTCCTAAGCTCAAAAGAATTAAATTTAATCCTCACAAAAGTTAAGAATGATTGGTCTTCGCAATACGACTGGCTCAATCAACTTCCAATCGGTATTCCAGTGGCATCACAATTTGGCTCAATGAGCAGTAATTATGGGATGCGTATTGACCCCTTTACCAAAAACTTAGCGCATCATTCAGGTATTGATTTTCAGGCAAGTCCAGGAACGGGGATCGTTGCAAGCGGTTACGGCACCATTAGCAAGGTGTCTACCGACTCGATTTATGGCAAATATGTTGAGATTAGCCATAGTGATGGCTTTGTCAGTAAATACGCGCATGCCCAAAAGGTATTTGTTAAACCTGGTGAGCAAGTTTCTAAAGGGCAATTAATTGCAGAGGTTGGGTCCACCGGTCGATCAACCGGACCGCATCTTCATTATGAGATTATTCGTAATGGCAGTCATTTAAATCCTGCCCAAGTTCTGTTGATGCCAAGGCAAGCCAATTTGCCAACCAATCCTAAGCCCACTTCTGCTGTTGCAAGCCAGTAATTTAGGTTCGATTACTTCCCTTTTTTTCCTCGTTTTCCTCATCTTCGCGAGCAAATGCTTCGAAGACCTCCATTGCCTCAGGGGATACTTCTTGTGGTTCGTCTGGATCAATCCTAGACATCGTGCCGGTCAATTTGGCGCCTTGCTCCACTCCAATTTGACCGTAAATAACTTCTCCATGAATGTCTGCGCCATCATGGAGCTCTGCCCGTTCGGAGGCATAAATAGTGCCGTTCACCCTGCCAGCAATAAGTGCCCTATAGGTATTGATATCGCCTTCTACCGTTGCTGTTTTTCCTAAGGCGACTGTAATATTGCTACCCGGCGGAGATTCGATATTGCCAATTACCTTGCCGTCAATTCGAATACTTTCAAAAGCAGCAATATTTCCCCGAAATACCGTTCTTGGGCCAACGATTGTCTCAAATGACTCTACGGTAGGATCTAAAAAACGAATTGCGGAAGATTTTTTCTTAGCCATGGTTATTGGAGATGGTAATTCAATTAGCAGAATGATGCTTCATTATTACCAAACATTAGGCTGAGCCTCATGCCATTGCTTTCCCAATCCAAGCATTTGCTCATCAAGAATGTGCTCAGCCTGATCGGATAGAAGTGATCCCGGCGGAATTTTTATTAGCTGGTCTACCAATCCCTGTAATTTGCCTTGTTGATTGCGTCGCAGAATTAAATCTTCGCTGATCTCCTGATGTGTCTTTATCCCAGCCGCTGCGCACATATCGGCAAAGGCAAGCAAGGTCTCATGGTGGAAGCGATAAACACGTTCGCTCTTATCCAACGGATTTAAGGCGCCCTGCCGTAAGCGATCCTGTGTGGCTACCCCAGTAGGACAATGATCAGTATGGCATGACCTAGATTGAATACAACCAATAGCAAACATGAAGCCTCGAGCTGAATTACACCAATCCGCACCAATCACGAGAGCTCGCATGATGTCAAAAGCGCTCACAATTTTGCCAGCAACTCCAATCCGAATCTGATCACGCAAGCCTACACCAACAAGGGAGCTGTGAACCAAACGCAAGCCATCGCGCATTGGCATTCCCATATTGTCAACAAACTCTACTGGGGCCGCTCCCGTTCCGCCCTCACTACCGTCAACCACAATAAAGTCGGGATATATCTTGCTCTCCAACATTGCCTTCACAATAGCAAACCAATCGGCAATATTACCGATGCAAAGCTTAAAGCCAACTGGTTTACCATTCGATAAGTTACGGAGTTCTTGAATAAAAAGACATAACTCTAAGGGGGACTTAAAGGCAGAATGACTCGCCGGTGATATGCAGTCCTCCCCCATAGGAACCCCACGTGTTAACGCTATCTCTGGGGTTACTTTAGACGCCGGTAACACGCCCCCATGGCCAGGTTTTGCACCTTGAGATAGCTTGATTTCAATCATTTTGATTTGAGGCTCTAGCGCTACTGTTTTGAAACGCTCAGGATCAAAGCGTCCATCCTGCGTACGACAACCAAAGTAACCTGAGCCAATTTCCCAGATCAAATCACCCCCGTACTTGCGGTGATAACTAGATACAGATCCCTCGCCGGTATCGTGTGCAAATCCACCTTTTTGAGCGCCTCGGTTTAAGGCCATGATGGCATTTGCTGACAAAGCGCCAAAACTCATTGCAGAGATATTGAATAATGAAATGGCATAAGGCTGGGTACAGCGACTACCGCCAACGCTAACCCTTAAGGAATTCAGATCCGGTGCAGAAGTAGGATTGCCTTTTTGGAGAAGCACCTCTACATTAGGCTGATACATATTAGTGAGGGTTCCAAAAGGTCGCTTGTCTGATGCGCCCTTAGCGCGCTGGTAGACCAACGCTCTTTGCGCCCTCGAAAACGGAATCTCTTCGTTATCGGATTCTAAAAAATACTGACGGATTTCTGGGCGTATGAACTCGAATAAAAACCGTAGATGCCCTGTCAATGGGTAATTATGCAAAACGGCGTGCTGATTTTGCATCAGATCCCGAAACCCAATCCAGGAAAAGAATAGAAATAAGGCGAAGAGTAACCAAACATGGAGGCCACCAGGGCCCATAAGGCAGTAAAGACCGCTCACCACTGCGATCAAAATACTTAGCAGCCAAGGTATAAATCGCAAAGGCATGTCAGTTTTTAATTTACTCTATAAAAATTAGTATGTAGCGCCTAGACTGCTTTCAGTTTCTTCACAACAGACTCTGATGTAGCATTAACTTCTAAAGGCAAGACATCCTCTAAAAGACAGTGCAACTGCCCGTTTACTCTAGCATCTGCATGAATAAAGATCTGCCCATAATCGATATCCCCGTTGACAACGGCTGTTGGATAAATCTCAAGACGATTTTCGACTCTCAAATTACCATCCACCCGGCCGATCACAATCGCGTTTTTACAGATAATATCCCCCCGCAAAATACCGGAGGTATCGATCACAGCGGTATCTTCCGATAGGGGATCTAGTTTTACATTACCAATGCACTCCCCAGAAATTAGCAGGTGCCCTTTAACAGTCTGATCGCCCTGAATGAGGGATCCTGAGCCGATGATATTGTTAAATACCAAGTTGGTCGGGGTAGATGGATGCTTAGCTTGGACATTAAACATGAGAGTCTCCGCAGTGTTATTTTGAGTTTCATTCTAAGCCTAAAGTAAGGTCCCATTTATTACGAAATGGCTCCAGACTAGGGTAAATACTAATCATGTCTTGTTTTTAAATACGAAATCTTAAGAAATGATGGGATAGCCTAAAATTCATCCATGATTAGAAAAAAAGCTGTTAATCGAATGGTATGGGTTATGCCCATCCTAATTGCTACGATGCTTCTCAATGGGTGCAGTAAAAATGACACCGAGAAGAGTAAGCAGGCGTATTGGTTGCCTGACGCAAAAGAAGAGCAACTTCCCCTTGTGGCATACCACGGTATTAGCTATACCGGATCTAAAGAGCAAATTAAGAACCAATTCAAGTGCACCGAATATGAATCCACTCTGAGTTGCAAGATAAAGGTGGATGACAAAGAAGATCATGTTTGGATTATGTTTAACGAGTCTGACAGGCTCATTGTGATTAAAAAGGAATTGGGCTATTTCAATCCAGAACAAGCCCAGCAGATTATTGATCGCTTTACCCTTAAATATGGGCTTGATTTTGAGCCCACTGCGGGGCAAGAAAGCTCATTTAAAGCAGGTTTACGGAAAACAAAAACCTATTTATTTGGCAAGGGTCAAGTTGCCTTTCAGATTGGTCGCAGTCTCAACAACCGCAATGAACTCATGTTAATTTATTACTTCCCCGAAGATGTTGGCGCCACCTTTGCGAAAAGTATTCAGAACTAAAGAAGCGCTCGCCCAGGCTTTAAAAGCTCAGGGGTAAATTGGATATCGGGCAGGTCTTTATTAAAACCAACATCTTTAACTTCGTAAGCCCACGCCAGGACCATCGCAATCGCCTCAAATAAAGGGGCAGGAATGGATTCTCCAATATCCAATTGATTAAAGAGGTATCGGGCTAAGGGTGGTATTTGAGCAATCGGTACATTGTGCTCTGTAGCTACTTCCCGAATCCGAAGGGCTAGCGCATCTGCCCCCTTGGCCAAGATAATTGGGGCAGACATCCTGTCAGGATCATAGCGAATAGCAACGGCATAGTGTTCCGGATTCGCCAATACCACGTCTGCTCTTTCAATGGCTGACATCATGCGCGATGACGCAATCTGTCGCTGCCGTTGGCGCATACGTGCCTTAAGCTCTGGAGAGCCCTCAGACTCTTTTAATTCCTGTTTCATCTCTTCAGGACTCATTTTGATTTGCTTATTAAAGTTAAATAATTGCAAAAAGGCATCGGCTATCGCAATTGCCAGTAGTGGCGCCATTAACAAAGCAAAACCGTTCAAGATAAATGCGGTGGTATTTTCTAGTGCGAGATTGAAATCAAGATCGACAATCGATCGCAGGAAGGTAAATAGCCCATAAAGATAGGCAAAGCTTATGCCCAAGATCAAAATAGTCTTAAAAATATTTTTAACCACTTCCAACAGGACTGTGACCGAGAACATTCTGGCAAAACCTGCAAATACATCTAAGCGCTCTAAATTAAATTGCAAAGCAAAATATGCCTTGAAGTTCACTAAAAATAATGGTGCAAAGATTGATATCAGCCAAATGATCAATAGAACAACACCGCAAATGAAGAGAACGATCAGAAATGCCCCGGAGGTCCACTCTGCAATATGATCAATTAAGGTAATCGGTTTAGAAAACTGCAGGCCAGATTGCATCATGATGACCAGTTGGCGCATCAAATAGGGGCCCGCCGTTAAGAGAAAAATAATAAAGCCCAATAACAAGGCAAACGTAGTAATGTCCCTAGACTGCGGGAGTTGGCCCTGCTCTCGAGCGCGCTGAATTCGTCGCTCGGTCGGTTCTAGTTCTCGGTCTTGCGAATCGTTCTGATTTTCGGCCAAATGGGCTCCAAGGGTATCTTTTTGGGGCTTTAATTACCACTCATTATCCCCAATGCCTAACTATAAAGGGGTAAATAGCCGTATGTTTTAACGAAGAAAGCTCACTCTACTCAGACTAGATTCATCGATTTGCCAGAAATACTTGTTTTAAATCAATTATTTATATAGTATTAGCTCTTGAGCTATGAATTACAACTGGATTGTTAGCCATGGACACAATTAAGGTACTGATTACCAATCAAAAAGGTGGGGTCGGCAAAAGCACGATTTCTGCCAATTTGGCTGCGTATTTGGCGATCCAGGAGAGCAAGAAAGTCTCATTAATTGACTTTGATAAACAATCCTCGGCCTCACGCTGGGCTAGCAAAGCCCCGAATATCGGCATTGAGATTCATCAAGCTAACCTAGAGTATAAAAATAGTGGTTTAACCCTTTTAGATGCCCGCGCTATGTTGCGGAATTTCTCGGTTAACTCTGATATTTGCATCTCCGATCTTACTTGGACGCACGCAATACCTTATGAGTTCCTCTTAGATTTTGACATCATCTTGGTGCCCAGTTCTACTTCTAAATTCGAGATGGCTAGTACCGAAATATTTATCCTTGAATATGCCCAGCTCTACCTTTCCAAGTTTTCAAATAACAAACAACTGATCTTGGTTGCACCCAGTAGAGTGGATAAAAATTTCTCTCCCGCTACAGCGTTTACCAATTTAGAGTTTTTAAATAATTGTTTAATTGCCCCACCGCTCTTTATCGCGCCTAATATTGATCAGTATGTCTATCACGACTTTTTATTCTTATCGACTGATGATGCGGTCTCCAATAATTTTATGGATTTTGGCCGCTTTGTTCATGAGAAGATTGTTGCGCAAGCTGTCCAAAAATCCCAAAAATCGAATATCAATCAATACACTGGTCTAGTCGGAAAAAAACTCAGCATCCTCGATGACTACCGCTTAGGACGAATCCGAGCACGTAATGGAGAGGCGGGAGACCAAGAGGCGAGAGAAACCATCTCTAGAAAAGTAGGGGAAATGACCTCAAACTTTATTCCCCACTTCCTAAAAAAGAATAAAGATACCCCTGAATAATAGTTCGTTAGTTTGTATTTGGGTGGATCGTATTGAGCATTGCAATCATTTGAAGGTATTTTGGTGGCATTCCAAATGAAGCTGCATTCTCTACACCAGTACTCTTAGTTTTTGAGATTGCCGCCAAAATCTCTGGGTCAATCTCAATTTTTTTAGGCTCCTCATCTAAATCAAAATCGCCATCCGCTTTTGCAATCACGATCTTTTGAACGGTAGGAACATCGTTCTTGATTAAGACAATCCAAGTATCGGTTAAAAGTGTGCTGTTTCTGAATAAGCCCCAACGCCCCCAATAAGTTTGGCTGTCAATGAAATAAGAATCTTCTTCATAAACCTTTAAATCACTACCGCTGTATTTGTAATGCGATACCGCATTTTCATATAAATCAGCTACAAAAAAGTGAGTACGCTCTTCTGGTGAGATCTCAGTCGGTGCCAAGGTGGGCAACAAAGCCTCAAAGGCCTTTAAATCAAGCATACATTGCGCTACCCTTGTCTCGGGGTTGGGATGCGATGCGCCATGCATGAAATCCGATTCCTGCGCTTTTGTTCCATCTGGAAGATATTGATCAGCCAACTTTTTAAGTACTGAAAACAAAGCAATTGATCGACCCGATAAGCCGTATTTGCTAATCCAGTATTTTTCGATCTCAAGAGTGGCTTGAGAGAGCTGTTTTAAGAGTTGCTCGTCTTTTGTAAAGTGGGCGCTGTAATTAAAGAAGATTTGGTTGAGGCGCTCCTCCGCCCCGTTTGCATTTTTGACCTTGGCATGCCAAAAATCGTTGAAGTCCTGATAGTTGGCACGAGAGCAATATGGCAAAAAAGCGACGACATTGAATAAAGCCTGGCACATTATGTCTGCGCCAGATTTACCACCCAATACAGCGTTAAAGAGTCCCAAAAGAATACTTTCTGATTAAAAGGACAATACTAAGCTACACCGGCCTCTTTTTTCATTTTCATCAATTGATCGGCCCGCTCTTTCATTTGTTTGATCTTGCGATTGCGATTCTCAACCTCATAGTTGTACAGCATTGCCTCGTATAGGCGCTTACGTAAAAGCTCCGAAAGCAATGCGATGACAAACAGGTTGAAAAACATCCACCAGAGGTCGGCTACCAATAAAATATCGGCGATCCCCAAGCATAAGATACTCGTTAAGCGTAAATAGTTGGTTTCAGAAAACTGCACTTCATTCATTGCGATAACCCAATATTCTCTAGGACTGTATTTATATCAAAAAAATACAGGGTTTTCTAGCGCAAAATGTCCAAAAATGGTGCATGCGCCCAAAGGCTATCAATTAAACCTTGGTCAATATTTCGTAACTTATTGATTTGTATCGATTTCTAAGAATTTGGGTCTGCTTCAAGCTGCTTTAACACCTGATCACACCGAATTTGTTCCTGAGCGCTTAATTTAGCCTTGTAGGCGTCAGCCTCGGCTTTAGCAATTGGATTGCCCTTTTGAGCAGATAAGACCAGCCAGGCATATCCACGCGCAGGGTCCTTCTCTACCCCCCTACCGTCAATATACATTTTTGCCAGGTTATAACGCCCAACCGAACTGCCAGCAAGGGCGGCTTTTTTGTACCAAAAGACGGCTTGGGTCTCATCTTTGTCCAAGTTAACCCCATACTCATGCCGCCCGCCCAACTCAACCATTGCCATCGTATTGCCATGCTCGGCTGACTTAATCATCCAAAACCAACCTTGACCAACATCTTGTTTGGTACCAATCCCTTGCAAGTACATCAAGGAAAGGTCATATTCTGAACGGGTGTCACCGGACTCAGATAGTTTCTTAAAAAGCTCAAACGCCTTTTTATAATCACCACCTTCATAAGCTGATCGAGCGCGTTGATAATCTGAGCAGCCAACTAAAAAGAGGCTGATGACAATAATCAATAAACTACGCATCTTGATTTACTCTGAAATCCGTATTGTCATTACTTCTTTGCTGGCGCTTTGGGTGCTGCTGTGTCCGCTGCTTTAGGTGGCAGATCTTTCAGATCCTCATCTTCTTCTGCATTATCACCAGCTGGCTTAGCATTAACTAATGGAGCCACTTTGGGTTCTACACGATAGCTAGCACCAAGGTCTCCCCCCACTAAGCGTGCAAATCCACCAATATAACGGCGGCCTAGGTCGGGATAAAAAGGCTCGTTGGCCAAATAGCCTTTACTGCGAATACACGATTGGGTATTAACACTTCCCTCGCAACTTGCTACGGCAGAAAGTCGACCAACCTCATATTGTTCACCAAGAAAAAAAATAAACACGATGAATACCAATGGAGCTACTAACCAAATCAGTAGCTTTTTGAGATAGCCAATCAACATATCTACTTTTGGATTCATCTTAATACTCTCCTTATTGGCGAGAAATTTTACTTGTTTCTGAATCTAAACGACTGGTCTGGCTAACTGATTTGCGCATATTAGAAACAGTATCATTATTGTGAAGACGCGCATATACCTCTACTGTACGGGGATCATTATGGATTGCTGAGTTTCTCATGGCATTGTACATATCGGCTGCAGCATTCTTCTTACCAACATCAAGATAGCCCATCGCAGCGCAGTAATAATAGTCTGTAGCCTTGTCTTTATTCTTTATCCCAAGATAACCAAGATCTGCGATTTCACCAAGGTGTTTACATGCATCTGGATTTTTACTGGCAGCATTAATTGCTAAATTCTTTTCAGCAAGCCGGAACTGGTCAAGGGCGTAACGACGAAAAACGGTTGCAGATAAGATAAAGTCTGGGTCTGTGATTAAGGTAGCTCTACCTACATAGTATTTGCCACGCTCATACGCAATCAAGCCACGGTAATAGCTTGCATCCAGATCTTTTTGCTTAAGGACCAACTCATCGAGGCGATCCGTGACCCGAATGATGGCCATATTGTATTTAATCACCTCATCTTCAGGCTGAATACACTTTGGATTTTGCACACACGCAACGGCAAGAATCATCTTTCCATAGAGGCGTTGATAACGTTGGTAGAGCTTTTCTGCTTCGCTTTGCGTTTTTGCTTTTGTTTTTTCTGCCCCCGCGGCAAGAGTCGGTTCAGCAGAAGGTACTGCCTTTTTTTCGGCAGACCAAGCAGAGCTATTAATAAACAGTGTGAATACAAACAGTGCGATCTTGATGTTCATGGCTTACTTACCCAAGCTGTCGCTTTTTTGAGCTGGTTTGGCTGGCAACTCTAGCTGCGGATTACGAGGCAATTTTTTTTCCTCTTCCTTAGGCGCTAATTGTGCGGGCGCCCTTAAGTTTGGAGGAATCTCTTGGGCGGCAGGCTTAACAGGCTCAGGCGCTGGCTTTGGTGGTGGAGCTACTTTTTTAACCTCTTCCTTCGGTGGAGGCGGAGCTTTCTTTGGCTCTTCCTTAGGCATAAATTGTGCCGGCGCCCTTAAGTTTGGAGGAATCTCTTGTGTGCCAGGCTTTACATTGTCCGGTAGCTTTTCAGCCCTTGCTTTTTCATAAGCAGTCTTATCGGCATTGTTTATCGGTTTCTTATTAAGGATCGTTATCGAAATCCGTCGATTTAGGGGATCCTTGGGATCTTGGGTGTTTAATGGAATGGTATCTGCAAAACCAATCACCTGAGACACTTTTGACTCATTTAAGCCTCCAGCCACCATCTCACGTCGTGCGGCGAGTGCTCTTTCTGTCGATAGCTCCCAATTACTATAACTAGCATTGGTGCTATAGCGAGTATTGTCGGTATGCCCCTCAATTCGAATCGTATTGGGTGAGCTTTTTAATGCGCTACCAATAATACGTAGTAAACGTTTTGCAGACGGTGTCGGATTGGCACTGCCAGACGCAAAGAGCGGTTTATTTTTCTCATCCACCACCTGAATTCTCAAGCCCTCGGCTGAGATATCCATAAAAATCTGACCCTTGGCATTTTTTAACTCTGGATCAGAATCGACCTGTTTATTAATGTCATCACGAACCATTTCATTTTTGGTTCGATCCTTACGGGCATTCTCAATTTCGGTGACTGAAGAATCGCTAATCCTGCGTTGCTCAGTATCCGCATCGGCGCGACTTTCCTCGCCAACGGTTTTTGATATGTTGTCGCCACCACCTTTAATGATGCGGGTTGCATCACCCGATCCCTGCCCGCCAGACAAAGAGACCCGCAATGGGTTTTGAAAATACGATGAGATACCTGCGAGATCACCTGCTGTAGTAGAGCCTAGAACCCACATGAGCAGGAAGAAGGCCATCATTGCCGTCACGAAGTCGGCATATGCAATCTTCCAAGCGCCTCCGTGATGTCCATGACCGCCTTTTTTAACGCGCTTGATAACAATTGGCGGCGCGTCATTTTTGGCCATGACTATTTTCCTTTAACTGCTTTTGTACCCTCATCCAACTCTGCAAAAGTAGGACGTTGATAGGTGAACAATACCTTGCGTCCAAATTCAACAGCTGCTGCAGGTGGGAAATTATTCAAGCTAGCAATCAAAATGGCCTTTACTGCCATGTATGAACGTGTATCCGCTTCGAGGTTTTGCTCTAATACTTTAGCAACCGGTGATACGAAAGCGTAGGCCAACAAAATACCTAAGAAGGTACCAACCAGTGCGGCACCAATAAGCTTACCGAGTTCAGCAGGAGGAAGGCCAATAGAACCCATGGTGTGTACCACACCCATTACCGCAGCAACAATTCCGAACGCTGGTAAACCGTCGCCCACGTTTGTAACGGAAGCAACTGGAATGTGACCTTCTTGATGATGGACGTCTAACTCCTGCTCCATCAAGCTCTCAATTTGGATAACGTCTAAGGAGCCACCCAGCATCATTCTTAAGTAATCCGTAATGAAATCTACCAAGTGGTGATCCTTGGTGACTGAAGGGTATTTCTCAAACAGAGGGCTTGCCTCTGGCTCTTCAATATCGCCCTCTAAAGACATCAAACCATCACGTTTAATCTTTTGCAAAATCTCAAACATTAAGCACAATAAATCTAAGTGCATCTGTTTAACGGATGATTTAGTTTTAAAGGCGCTCCCGAGAGCCGCAAAGGTCTTCTTCAGGTTAATGATGCTGTTTGAAGCAATCATGGTGCCAACAGCAGCACCTACAATGGTCAACACTTCGGTAGGTTGCCATAAAACCATGATGTTTCCGCCATGGAGGGCGTAGCCCCCTAAGGCACAACCCATCGCGATAATCCAACCAATCGGAATATTCATACGTTTATTTCACCAAAAACTACAGTTTTGAAAACAAGGAGCTCTGTTGCAAACGCGCAAACATTGCCTGGGCAGCATTTAACAAAGTTTGTGATCGGGTGTACGCAGCCGTGGCTTCAGCCAAATTGGTATCCAATAACGCCGATGCGGTGGCTGCCATTTCTGTGCCAATTTTAGACATCGCCTCTTTGGATATATCAACCTGCGCCGCTATACCGCCACTTTTTTGTTGTGCTGTGGTGATTCTATCAAATATGTCATTTAAGCCAGATTCCACTGTACTGGCACTGTTTGTAAGGGCCGAGCCAGTTGCTCGCTGATCTAAGTAGGTCACAAAATCATTGATTTTTATGTAGAGCGCTGATTGTGTTGGGTCGGCTAGGGTTCCGCCATTAAATGCATCTGTGAACTGAACTCCTGAGCCTACTGTAACGTTAGGTTCTATTTGGACCTGATTAATCGTTTCTGGGAATATTGCATTCCCTGTGCCATCTTTTGCGCTCATTTGCGATTTAATCGTATCCCGAATTTGCTCTACCTGAATCTTTAGGGCCTTGAAGTTTGTGCTGTTTAATGCCCCATTTTGGGACTGCACATAGGCCTGCTTTATCACAATTAATTCATCAATAATGGTGCTCATTTGAGACTGAGCAATGGCATGGGAGCTCGCCACATAATTTTGATTGGTTTTATACATTTCCAAGCGGTCTATATCAAAATCTAAACGCACACCCCTCGATACTGCGTATGGATTATCTGAAGCTTTGCTGTAATTATTGCCTGTACCAATCTTTTTTTGCCATTCCATAGCATCCGTAAGACTATTGTTCATGGACTGAACGCCCGCTTCTAAGATCTGGTTTGATGAGACTCGCATAATTTATCCGTTTCTAGTTCATGATCGCTAAGAGCGTATTGAACATTTGATTACCAGTCTGCAGTATCTTGGTGGAGGCGCTGTATAACTGTTGGTACTTCAGTAAGTTTGCAGCTTCTTCATCTAAATTGACACCCGAAAGCTGTTCGCGCTGCTCTTTTAGGTTTGATAGCACAACCTCATCTGCTTTCTTTGAATTTCTCCAAGTAGCAATCTGTACACCAACATCAGTCACTAAGTCAGCAACAACATTCCCTAGTAGCGTGCTTTTCTGTTCTGCGCTATTTGCTTTTGCAGAAGTAATTAATGGTGTGTACACCTTAGTTACATTGTTATAACTGTAATAACTTAATGGGTCACTAGGTGCTATTGCTACAAAATTTTCTGCTAATAATTTAGCACCAACAAGTGCTGAATTGGATTGCCCAACACTGTTATACAAACTCGCCATATCGGCTTCATTTGCTAGAGTTGGTATTAGTCCTGTTGGATCAGCGCTATCTGTATCGACACTTGAGTATGTATTCGATCCAACCTTAAATCCAAAAATAGCAACCGTTGTTGGTGAAGTTGATGAAGTTTGTCCCGCCTCGTTAGCAATTTTTACAAGTGCTAACGCAGTCGTATTGAGACGTTGCTCCATCTTTGGAATAAAGTCATTGGCCATTTTGAGCAATGCACCCGCCTGCCCGCCATCGACAGTCTGAATCGTCTGCATTACTTGCCCGCCCGATGGATTGGCGCGATTAAATTCAACCGCAATACTCTTACCATCGCCATTTACCGAAACTTTATTGGATATGCCACGCTCTACTAATGGCAATCCAGCGACTAATTGCGTTCCAGTTCCATCTTTATTAATTAATGACTGACCACCTACTAATTTTTGTAAATTGGTCAGGATGCGATCGCGCTCATCCAATAGATCTGCAGATGGCGCAGTATTTCCTGGACTATTTCCTTTCAGGATACGTTGATTAATATCAGCCAATGCTGGTAAATAAGTATTAATTTGTCTAACGGTATCGTTTAGCCCTGTAGCGGTATCACTCTTAAGTTGACTGACTAGAGTGGTAATGCCGGTCATCCGTTGCGAGACAACGTTTGCAGAGCCTGTAATTGCAGCCGCTAGTGCTTTATTACTTGGATCGGCTGCGTAATTACCCAGCACGTTAAAAAATTCTGTGATAGCAGAACTCAATCCTGCTGACTTATCCGCAATCACACTGTCAATTGTTGATGTGTATTGCACTAAGGTTTCTGAATACGATGATTTTGCTTGTTGATTCAGTAGCTGCGCACCAACAAGCGAAGAGTACTCGCGGGTAAATCCCTCGACAGCAAAGCTACTACCATTTAGCA
>JACCDM010632627.1_pt1 | contig 26572 bp, 21 predicted proteins | sample 7445851 | NCBI WGS metagenome assembly JACCDM01 (sample SAMN15323438, study PRJNA562643) | freshwater metagenome | isolation source: river surface water | place: USA:Blue River Watershed | collected 2017-08-16
AGTAACGGGCACCACGGTAGCGCCCAAGAGCTTCATGCGGTACACGTTAGGGCTTTGACGTTTCACGTCTTCAGCGCCCATGTAGACTACGCATTCAAGACCGTAGCGGGCGCAGATGGTGGCCGTGGCCACACCGTGTTGGCCAGCGCCTGTTTCGGCAATGATGCGCGGCTTGCCCATGCGCTTGGCCAACATGGCTTGACCAGTGGTGTTGTTGATTTTGTGGGCGCCTGTGTGGTTCAGGTCTTCGCGCTTCAAATAAATTTGGGCGCCTCCCACTTCGCGGCTCATACGGGCTGCGTGATAAATGGGCGATGGGCGACCCACAAAGTGCGCCAGTTCATACTTGAACTCGGCCAAAAATTCTGGATCGTTTTGGTACTTGGCATAGGCTTCACGCAATTCAAGGATGGCGTGGGTCAGGGTTTCGCTGACAAAACTGCCACCATAAATGCCAAAGTGGCCAGAGACATCGGGTTGTTGATAAAGGGACATGGTGTTACTCAATGGCATCGGCTGATTTAACTGCAGCCACAAATTCTTGGATTTTTCGGGCGTCTTTCAGGCCTTTTTGGCCATCCAGTTCTACGCCCGAGCTAACGTCAACGGCCAAAGACAGCGCTTTGGGCCGAATTTGACGAATGCCATCGGTCACATTTGCAGGCGTCAATCCACCACTCAAAACGAGGTGAGCGTTGACGTTTGGAGGAAGCTGTGACCAATTGAATGTTTTCCCGCCACCCCCATAACCGTCGACATGGGCGTCGAGCAGAATGGCCTGGGCATTTGAATAATCTTGGGCGAATTTTACCAAGTCAAACGAGGCAGCGTCATCTGTCGGAATTCGGGCCGCGCGCCAGTAAGGGCGTTGTACCGCTTGCGCCAGGCGATCGCATTCGGCCGGCGATTCGTCGCCATGAAACTGCAAAAGGGCATTGGGCACAGCCTCACAGGCGGCCTGAACTTCTTCTAATTGAGCATTGACAAACAAAAGGACAGGGGTGATGCCTGCAGGCAATTGTTTGGCCAAGTGACCGGCCTGTTCAGGTGTGACATACCTTGCGCTTTTGGGATACATCACAAAGCCAACGGCATGGGCGCCTGCGTTCACGCAAGCCAAAACATCTGCCTCGCGGGTTAGGCCGCAGATTTTGATGAAGGTGTGTCGTGGCGACGAGGTCATGTTGGTGTTAGATGGCCGATGTGGTGATATTCAAGGTCAAGGCAACCAATGAAAGGGCGGGGTAGAAGTGGGCAAACCCCATTTGGGATCGTACACCGGTCCCTGAAAATACAAACCGTCAGGCGAGAAGGTGGGTGCGGCTGCATCTCGACTTTTGCAAGCAATGACCTCGGCCATCCATTCTGGCGGTTGAAAACCTTGGCCAATGGTGACCATGCAGCCCATGATGTTTCGAATCATGTGGTGCAAAAAAGCATTGCCTTCAAACTCAAAGCGCCAATACGGACCATGTTTGTGGATCTCGACACGGGTCATGGTTTTGATGGGCGACAAGGCCTGGCAACTGCTGGCCCTGAAGGATGAGAAGTCGTGTTCGCCCAGTAAATGTTGGGAAGCTTTTTGCATCGATTCTTCATCGAGTGCACGGTAAACCCAACCTGCACGACCTGCTTCTAAGCTAGGTCTCACGGGTGATTCCAAGACGATGTAGGCATAGCGGCGCGAAAGAGCGCTGCCTCGCGCATGAAAATCGGAAGGTACTTCTTGTGCCCATTGCACAGAAATATCATCGGGCAAATAACGGTTGGTGCCGCGCACCCAAGAGCCCATATCGCGCTCAAGCGGGGTGTCAAAATGAACCACTTGCATCAAGCCATGAACACCCGCATCGGTGCGGCCGGCACACAGGGTGGTTACTTTCTGGGTGGTAAATTCTTTGAGCGCTTTTTCCAATTTGTCTTGCATCGTCAGGCCCGTACTTTGGCTTTGCCAGCCTTGATAGGGCTGACCGTTGTAGGAAATGCCCAGTGCGACTCTCACTGTATGGTCTTTGTAGATGCGGGCGACTGAAAACTGCCACCCAGCGTGTTGTTTTGCGGATTGAGGTCTAAGTTCAATGCGGCAATTTCAGGGGGAAGCTCTAGAGGGCTGGCGCTTCCCTTGACAACAGGCGCCTCTGCTTGACGTGCTGCGGGCTTCAATGTGCTCAGGGTAGATGACGACTTGCGTGTCTGAATGCGCAATCCGGCGCCAACCAGCAGAATGCCCAGCAGGGCGAGCGCACCCCAAATATAAGAGCTTTGATGGGGTGATTCGAGCAGTCGGTTTAAATTGAGCCAGCCTGAACCCGCATCCACAGCTGTGGCTTTTTGCTTGGGAGCATTGGCAACAGTTTGGGTGTTGGGCGATGTCAATTGAACCAATTGATCGACGTTGTTTTGAAGAGCGTCCAATTGTTTTTGGGCGTCTATCAGCGCGCGCTGTGCAGCGATGCGTGTTTCTTCATTTTGCTTTTCAATTCTGGCTTGGGTTAGCCTGAGTTGATCGATGCTTTGTTCTGGATTTGGAGGTGCAGGCTCGTCCTGGCCTACCTTGCCAACAATTTGTTTAGAGGGCGCTTGGCCTTTGACAAGTTGTGTATTTTGAGACGCCGCTTGAGAGTAAGCGATGAACTCTTTTTGCTGAACAACTAAAAATTGACGCGCTTCGTCAGGATCGATGGCCCGAACAGCTGTTGTTGTCGGCGCCTTAAGTACCGCACCCGCCCTTAACAAATTGACATTGCCTTCAATGAAAGCATCGGGTTGATTCTTTAACAAGGCCACCAACATTTGCTGTGTGCTCATGTCTTGGGTCAGCCACTTTTGAATGATTTGGCTTGCGCTTTCACCTTTTTGCACCACATGCTCGGCAGGTGGGGTGGGCGACTGGGGTGCGGGAGCAGTTGTTGGCGCTGGCGCAGTGGCCAGTTGCAGCGCAGGCTCTGGCTTAGGCTGCGGCGCTTTCAACATCAAGGTGAAAGCCTTGACCCATTTGGAGGATGCTGTTTGCGCCTCCAACAACAAATCTACAAAATTGTCTGAAAAACTTTGAGGGCTCGAAAGAAGAATGCGTTGATTGCCTTCCTTGGTTTCAAACAGCTCAATTTGGAGCTGGCCTACGGAAGGTGTGTAGACAAGTCCCAGTTGGGAAAATCTCTCGGGCGGTGCAACTTTGACCACCAACTGACCCCATTCTTCAGGGCTTGCGTTGAGCACACTCACTTCAGCCTTGAGGGGTTCCCCTTTGAGAGATTTCACTTCAATGCCCGCCAAGGTCAGTGCTTGCGCACCGAAGCTCAAGCCCATCAAAAAGATGAGGCGGGCAATGAAGAGAACGCTTCTTTGCATCAAATCAAGGCGCTTGCCAATTAAGCATCCAACAAAATGCGCAACATGCGTCGCAGTGGCTCTGCAGCGCCCCACAGCAATTGATCGCCGATGGTGAAAGCACCTACGTATTCTGGTCCCATGGCCAATTTGCGAATGCGGCCCACTGGAATGGTCATGGTGCCGGTGACTGCAACAGGCGTGAGGTCTTTCAAGGTGGCTTCACGGGTATTGGGAACCACTTTGACCCACTGGTTGTCTGCAGCGATCATGGCTTCGATGTCGGCCACTGGCACATCTTTCTTTAACTTGAAGGTGAGAGCCTGGCTGTGACAGCGCATGGCGCCAACGCGAACACAGAAACCATCGACAGGAATGGCTGCCGAATTGAAGCCTTCGCCTTGACCCAAAATTTTGTTGGTTTCGGCCATGCCTTTCCACTCTTCTTTGGACATGCCATTGCCAAGATCTTTGTCGATCCAAGGAATGAGCGAGCCGCCCAAGGGCACACCAAAATTGGCTGTCTCAGCACCTGTGAGTGCGCGTTGCTTGGCAATGACCTTGCGATCGATTTCCAAAATGGCGCTCTTGGGGTCGTCAAGCAAGGCTTTGACTTCTGCGTTCAAGGTGCCATATTGGGTGAGCAATTCGCGCATGTGTTGCGCACCGCCACCGGATGCTGCTTGGTAAGTCTGGGTACTCATCCAATCGACCAAACCGGCTTTGTACAAAGCACCCACGCCCATCAACATGCAGCTCACGGTGCAATTGCCGCCAATCCAATTCTTACCACCATTTTTCAAGGCTGTTTGGATGACCGGCATGTTGACGGGATCCAAGATGATGACGGCGTCTTTGTCCATGCGCAAAGAAGACGCAGCGTCAATCCAATGACCATTCCAGCCGGCAGCACGTAGCTTGGGGAAAACTTCAGTGGTGTAGTCGCCACCTTGCGCGGTGATGATGATGTCGCAACGCTTCAAGGCATCGATGTTGAAAGCATCTTGCAGCGTTGTTTCGTTTTTGGCCATGGCGGGCGCTTTGCCGCCCGAATTGGAGGTGGAGAAGAACAATGGTTCAATCAAACCAAAGTCACCCTCAGCTTGCATGCGGTCCATCAAAACGGAGCCCACCATGCCACGCCAGCCTACAAGTCCTACCAATTTCATGTCATCACCCTTTCAATGTTAATTTTGAGATTCCGACTCGTCGAGCCGGAAGGGCATGACGAGTTGTGAGCTGTTAGCTCTTTGTCGTTTTTGTAATGGCTTTCACAACAGCTTCACCCATTTCGCGGGTGCTGACCTTTTGTGTGCCTTCAGACCAGATGTCCACAGTGCGCAAACCAGAAGCCAAAACAGACTTCACTGCCGTCTCAATGCGATCGGCAGATTCGGCTTGGTTCAATGAAAAACGGAGCATCATGGCAGCAGAGAGTATTGTAGCCAATGGGTTTGCAATACCCTTACCAGCAATGTCAGGGGCGCTGCCATGACTTGGCTCGTACAAGCCTTGATTTTGGCTGTTGAGGCTGGCTGAGGGCAACATGCCAATAGAGCCCGTCAACATAGAAGCTTCATCGGACAAAATGTCGCCAAACATATTGCCTGTGACCACCACGTCAAACTTCTTAGGTTCTTTCACCAACTGCATGGCGGCGTTGTCAACATACATGTGATCGAGCGCGACATCGGGGTATTCTTTGTGCACGTCTGTGACGACATCTTTCCAGAATTGGAAAGTTTCCAGCACATTGGACTTGTCAACACTGGTGACTTTTTTGCTGCGTTTGCGAGCCGCCTGAAATGCAACGTGAGCAATGCGTTCAATTTCGGGACGCGAATAGCGCATGGTGTCGAACGCTTCTTCGGCGCCAGGAAAGTGACCATCTGTGGCAACGCGTCTACCGCGAGGTTGGCCAAAGTAAATGTCGCCTGTTAGTTCGCGAATGATGAGGATGTCGAGACCAGAAATGAGTTCCGGCTTGAGGCTGGAAGCCCCCACCAACTGCTCGTAACAAATGGCTGGACGGAAGTTGGCAAACAGGCCTAGGTTTTTTCTCAAACCCAAAATGGCTTGCTCAGGGCGCAAAGGGCGGTCGAGCTTGTCGTATTTCCAGTCGCCCACAGCGCCAAACAACACAGCATCTGATTCTTTGGCCAGTTTCAAGGTGGATTCTGGCAGCGGGTGGCCGTGAGCCTCGTAGGCTGCACCGCCCACCAAGGCTTCTTCCATTTCAAATTTCAAGTCGAGAACATTCAAAACCTTGACGGCTTCAGCAACGATTTCTGTACCAATGCCGTCACCCGGCAAAACTGCAATTTTCATGATATTTTTTCTTTGTAACTTTAAGCAACGTGCGCCAACCATGGCTTGGTGGCCAGGCGTTCAGCTTCGAAGGCTTTGATTTTGTCTGAGTAACGCAAAGTGAGACCAATGTCGTCCAAACCATTCATCAAACAGTACTTGCGAAATGCTTGCACTTCAAACGGAATTTCTTCGCCCTGAGGACGAACCACTACTTGGCGATCTAAATCGATGGTGAGTTGAAAGCCAGGAAATGCAGCCACTTCATCAAACAATTTGGCCACGACGTTTTCAGGCAGAACGATGGGCAGCAGGCCGTTTTTAAAACAGTTGTTGAAGAAAATGTCGGCAAAACTTGGAGCAATCACAGCGCGAAAACCGTATTGATCGATGGCCCAAGGGGCATGTTCGCGAGAGGATCCGCAACCAAAGTTTTTGCGCGCTAACAAAATAGAAGCGCCTTGATAGCGAGCCTGGTTGAGCACAAAATCGGGATTGGGTTTGCGGCTGGCAGGGTCTTGACCAGGATAGCCAGCGTCCAAATAACGCCATTCATCAAACAAGTTGGGACCAAAGCCAGTTTTGCGAATTGACTTTAAAAACTGCTTTGGAATGATGGCGTCGGTATCGACGTTCTCTCTGTCCATGGGGGCCACCAGGCCTTTGTGGATGTTGAATTGTTGCATGTGAGTTCCTAGATCTTTGTGTATGTTTTTCGTTGTGTGTTGCGCTTAAGCGAACTGACGAATGTCCACAAAGTGACCATGAATAGCAGCTGCCGCGGCCATGGCAGGGCTTACCAAGTGCGTGCGACCGCCGGCGCCCTGACGGCCTTCAAAGTTGCGGTTGCTGGTGCTGGCGCAACGCTCGCCCGGTTCGAGTCGATCGGCGTTCATGGCCAAGCACATGGAGCAACCGGGTTCGCGCCATTCAAAGCCTGCGGCCTTGAAGATTTCGTGAAGGCCTTCGCGCTCGGCTTGTTCTTTGACCAAGCCAGAGCCAGGAACCACCATGGCCAATTTGACAGTTTTTGATACTTTTTGGCCTAATTTTTTGACCACTGCCGCGGCTTCACGCATGTCTTCGATTCGGCTGTTGGTGCAAGAGCCAATGAAAACCTTGTCGACAAAGATGTCGTTAAGGGCTTTGCCGGGTTCGAGTCCCATGTAGGTGAGTGCGCGTTCAATGGCACCACGCTTGTTGGCATCTTTTTCTTTGTCGGGGTCGGGCACGATGGCGTTGATACCAAGCACCATCTCGGGTGAGGTGCCCCAAGTCACTTGAGGCACGATGTCGGCAGCATTGATTTCGACAACTGCGTCAAAATGCGCGCCTGGGTCGGACTGCAAAGTTTTCCAATAAGCAACCGCATGATCCCACTCAACGCCCGTAGGGGACAGCAAGCGGCCTTTGACGTACTCGATGGTTTTCTCGTCCACTGCCACCAAGCCAGCACGAGCGCCAGCTTCAATGGCCATGTTGCAGACGGTCATGCGGCCTTCCATGGACAGCGCACGAATGGCAGCGCCACCAAATTCAATGGTGTAGCCCGTGCCACCGGCTGTGCCAATCTTGCCAATGATGGCCAAAACAATGTCTTTGCCCGTAATGCCTTTGGCAACTGTGCCCTCGACTTTGACCAACATGTTCTTGGCTTTTTTGGCCAACAAAGTTTGGGTGGCCATGACGTGCTCAACTTCGCTGGTGCCAATGCCGTGTGCCAATGCACCAAAAGCGCCATGCGTAGAGGTGTGTGAGTCGCCGCAGACCACGGTCATACCGGGCAGTGTGGCGCCATTTTCAGGGCCAATGACGTGAACGATGCCTTGGCGCTTGGACATGAACGGGAAGAAAGCGGCCGAGCCAAACTCAGCAATGTTGCTGTCCAGCGTAGTAATTTGCTCTTTGCTGATGGGGTCTGTGATGCCGTCGTAACCCAACTCCCAACCCGTGGTGGGGGTATTGTGGTCTGCAGTGGCCACAATGGAGCTCACACGCCAGACTTTGCGGCCAGCTTGGCGCAGGCCCTCGAAAGCTTGGGGGCTGGTGACTTCGTGCACCAAGTGACGATCGATGTACAGGACGGAAGTACCGTCTTCTTCGGTGTGGACGACGTGTTCGTCCCAAATTTTGTCGTAAAGCGTGCGTGCCATGGTGCTTCCTAGGGTCAAGCCTAGTATTTTAAGCTGATTACACCTAAAAAACGCGCACCAATGGTGGCCTTGTTGAGGCGAGAAAGAGGCTTTTATGCACTCATTCTAGGATCAGCCCGCTTTCTTTGCAGCGTCAGCCTATGTCGCGTAAAGAGCGCCGGTAAGCTGATGGTGAAACACCAAAGCGTTTAGTGAAGCGCCGTGTGAAATAAGCCTCGTCAGTGAAGCCAACTTTGTTTGCAATGGCGCTGACACGATCTGTTGTGTGCGTTAACATGTGCTGAGCGCGTTCCATGCGGCGTCCAGTTAACCAATCGACAAAAGCCAAACCTGTCTGTTTTTTGAGCAACTGTGACAGATAGTTTGGTGAAAGGTAAGCGGCTTCTGCAACCACATTCAAGCCGATCTCGCGGTGCAAGTTTTCATCGATAAATTTTAAGACGCGACGCAGCGCATCGGTGTGATCTTGAATGTAGACACGCTTATCTGCCAACACCTGAAGTTGTGGCGCGAATTTTTCGGTGGTCATCCCGATGATTTCAAAAAGAGCGCCCCTTGCTCGATCGAGTGAGCCCAACCGCCTGTTGTTGTGAGCATCATGAAGTCTTTCGAGCAAGGTTTCAATGTATGCAAACTCTTTTTCATCAAAGACAAAGTCAAACCAGCCTTGGTAAATGAAGGGCGTGAGTTCTGGGTACTTGACGATCGAAGCTTCCTCCATTTCAAGCGGCGATAACTCAAAATCCGGTCGGAGAAATTTACTTGAAAAATTGATCAACTGATAGCGAGTGCCTGGCTCCACCATGGCAAGGTGGACTCGGTAAGGTAATACGAAAACGATCGAGCCTTGAACAGACTCTATTCGGCGCCCACCAAGCAAGTGCGGTGCATTACCTGCTTGGTTAGCAATGATTTGAAAATGCTCATGCCGATGTGGTTTGGCGATGGGCACCCGCGTTGACTGGTCACGAATTTCAAAGTCGAAACGCTCCGACCGCTCGACCATGGAGTAAGTATGGATGTCGACCGAAGGTGGCGTTTCAACTTTCATGGGCGCATTTCGTGGATTAGCAGGTCGTTGAAAGACAGGGATTTCCCTGATATTTGGACCTCCATTATGCGTTTCACAAAACGTCCGTGCTGCGTCCATAAAAATTGGACTTGGACAAATCAAGGAATAACTTGTATTTGTCCAAGAATATTCGTTTTCCCTCTTGTGAACACCAAAATCATAGCGTTCAATGGATCCATCGAAAAATTAAATGCGTACTGAAAACGCGTCGAAGTTCTCGATCAATTTCCACTCACTAACCTTTGGAGAAAAGATGAACACCAACACAGATGCCGCCTTCTTGGGCCAGCGTAGCTACAAAATTCCAGAAACCATGAAAGCTTGGGTGCTTGGCGATCCCGAACAGCTGACTTTTGTAGACAAACCTGTACCGCAACCTGGTGCTGCTGAGGTGCTTGTGCGCATTGACGCCATTGCTGTTTGCGCAACTGACTTAGAAATCATCCACAAAGGACCTCCCGCTTTAATCAATGGTGGCCTCCCATTTAACAAGAACTTCACGCCTGGCCACGAATACATGGGCACTGTTGTCAAGCTTGGTCAAGGTGTTGATGAGTACAAGGTTGGCGATCGCGTCACAGTCGAAGTGCACGCTGGATGTGGTCGTTGCGAGCGCTGCAGAGAAGGTATGTACACCTCTTGCCTCAACTACGGTAAAAACTATGGCGAAGTTAACAAAGGTCACCGTGCCAACGGCTTTACAACCGATGGTGGATTTACACAATATGCGGTCAACAACATCAACACGTTGGCGCATGTTCCAGAAGACATGAGCGATGAAGAAGCGACATTGATCGTTACTGCGGGCACTGCCATGTATGGATTGGATGTCATTGGTGGTTTGATCGCTGGTCAATCCGTTGTCATTATGGGACCCGGCCCTATCGGTTTGATGGGCGTTGGCGTTGCCAAGGCTTTGGGTGCAAGCGAGGTCATTCTGACTGGAACGCGCGACAACCGTCTTGAAATGGGACGCAAGCTCGGTGCTGACTACACCATCAACGTGACCAAAGAAGATGCCGTTGCCAAGGTTCGCGAGTACACCAATGGTGGCGCACATTACGTGTTGGAATGCTCTGGCGCACCCAACGCTGTTAACGACGCATCATCCATGCTTCGCCGTGGCGGTCGCATCTGTTTGGCTGCATTCCCTGGCTCTCCAGTACCTATCGATGTTGCAGCTTTGGTTCGCAACAATATCTATATGTTTGGTATCCGTGGTGAAGGCAAGAGTGCAACGCACCGCGCAGCTGCTTTGATGGCGCAAAAACGATTCAATGCCAAGCTTATTCACACGCACACTTTCCCTCTGGAAGAGTTGCCTGAAGCCTTGCGTCATGCCCGCGAGCGCATTGACGATGCCATCAAGGTCGTCGTGAAAATCGGCCACCCCGAAGGTTGCTAAATCAAGGTTAACCGTGCTTACATTTGACCAATACTTAACGCCAGAGTCGCTCGACGATGCATTTGACATGTTGCATCGAATACCGGCTGCTCGCTTGTTGGCTGGTGCCACAGACCTATTGCCCTGGGCCCGAGAGGGCCGGGCTGGCGATGTTCACCTGCCAGCTGTGATTGACATCAGCCGGATAGCTGATTTGAGCGGAATATCCCAACAAGGCGCACGAATTCGCCTTGGGGCAACGACGCCCATCTCTGCGTTGCAGTTGCATCCGCTTTTGCAGCAGCAAGCACCGGTGTTGGGCTCCTGCGCACTTTGGTTTGCGGACGATCAAATTCGTGAGCAAGCCACAGTTGGCGGTAATTTGGTCAATGCTTCGCCGGCTGGCGATACTCAACCGGCCTTGCTGGCGCTCAATACACACGTCACGATCGCACGTCGCGAATCAGGTCGTATTCTTGAGCGCTCAGTACCGCTTTCCGAGTTCATTCTTGGGCCAAGTAAAACTCTGCTGCAGCCAGAAGAAATTCTGGTGCGGCTAGAGTTTGATGCTTTACCCCAACATGGCGTTTCTTTCGAGAAGGTAGGCCATCGTCGCTCGCTTGCAATATCCACAGTTTGCCTGGCAACGCTAGTTCGCCTTGATGCGGACAAGCGGATTGAGGATTTGCGCATTGCCATTGGTGCTGTTGGCCCAGTACCTGAACGCCTCTCTGACATTGAAGACCTGCTGACAGGTATCAAACCGACGCCGTTAGCCCTGCGTGATGCATCGATTCGAGTTGCTGATCGTGTTCGCTCTCGCAGCCGACAAAGTTACAGGAGAGAAGTTTTGAGTAATTTCGTTGAGCGATCGCTGGTGACTGCCATTGCGCACGCTGGGCTCGAATTGCCTCGTTTACCAAAGGAGTCACACTATGTCTGATACGCTTTTATCAGATGGATCTTTGGCGCAAGGCTGCCATCCCACGACAGAAATTAGCGCAACGGTCAACGGCCGAAAAGTTAAGCGCACTGTACCCAATCATTACCGTGTGATTGACTTTGTTCGTGAAGAGCTCAAGTTGACGGGAAACAAAGAGGGTTGCGGTGCTGGTGAGTGTGGCACTTGTTCCATGTTTGTGGATGGTAAATTAATCAAGAGCTGCCTTTCACCCGTTCAGAAAATCAATGGTTGCTCGGTTGAGACCATTGACGATTTGGATCGTGATTCAGGCATGTCGGTTTTGCAACAAGCATTCAATAAATGCGGTGCAAGTCAATGCGGCTATTGCATTCCCGGCATGGTGATGGCAGCCACCTCCACCTTGCGAAGAAACCCAGAGGCCAGCCGAGACGACATCAAAGAAGGTTTGGGCGGAAACATCTGCAGATGTACGGGTTATCAAAAAATTATTGATGCAGTAGAACTGGCGCGTGATGTCCAAAACGGCACAAAACCTCAGAGTGCACTTGATGAAGATCTAGCGACTGACACTTTTATTGGTCAGCGTACGCGTCGCTTGGATTCTCCTGCGAAAGTCACTGGCGCAATCAAATATGCGGCAGATATGTTCATGCCCAATATGCTGCACATGCAGGTGCTTCGCAGCCCTCATCCGCATGCACGCATTGTCCGCATTGATACCGACTTGGCACGTTCGCTGCCGGGTGTTGAATGTGTACTAACTTGTGATGATGTGCCAGGGGTTGACAACTTCGGAGTCTTTATCGAAGACCAGCCAACATTGGCCCGAGATGTCGTCAGATATGTAGGCGAGGCTGTCGTCGCCGTAGCGGCTGAAACTTTGGACATTGCCCGCGCTGCTTTGGCTTTGATACACGTTGAGTACGTAGAACTTCCCAGCTTATTCGACCCTCACGAAGCCATGAAAGATGGCGCTGTGCAACTGCATTCTTTTGCGCAAAATAATATTTGCAAGCACACGCGTATCCGTAAGGGAGACGTCGATGCTGCGTTGGCACAAGCGGACATCATTGTTGAGCAAACCTACAACACCCAATCCATCGAGCATGCTTACCTTGAACCTGAAGCTGGCTTGGCTTACTTAGAAGCTGATGGTTGTGTGACGGTGCAGTCGCCTAGCCAAAACATTACCCACCACAGGCACATGTTGGCTCGCATTTTAGGGCGTCCCATCAACAAAGTACGCATGATCATGAGTACCGTGGGAGGTGGCTTCGGCGGTAAAGAAGACATGATTTATCAAGGCATTTTGGCGCTGGCGGCTATTAAAACTCGTCGTCCAGTTCGTTATGTCTTTACGCGCGAAGAAAGTATCAAGGTCAGCGCTAAGAGGCACCCCTTCAACATCCGTTACACGATGGGCCTTCAGCGCGATGGACGCATTGTTGCCACAAAGATGGTCATGGTCAGCGATGGTGGTGCCTACGCATTGTCTACGCCTGGCGTGATGAACAAGTCGGCCATATTGGGTCCTGGGCCCTACGCAGTTCCCAATGTGTGGGTCGACTCCATTGGTGTCTACACCAACAACACGCCTAGCGGTGCCTTCCGTGCTTTTGGTGCTTTTCAATCTGAGTTTGCCACCGAATGTCACTTGGACCTTTGCGCGCAAAAACTCGGCATGGATCCCGTTGCTCTACGCCGTATCAATTTGATGCGCGACGGTGCAACGACGCACACTCGGCAACAACTCGATCGCGTACTGGCTGTCGAATGTCTAGAAGCAGCAATCAAAGCTGCCGGCTGGGAACCCGGCGTGCCTTACCGTCAAGGACAGGGTCAGCCTATGCGAAGCGATTTCAATTATGAAGGTTCGCGTGAGTTTTATTTAATTGGTGGCAAAACCAAACCCAGTGTTCCGCTGACCTCAGAGGCTCATCACAATCAAGGAGACATGGCATGAAAAACAGAGGAAGAGGTGTAGCCTGTGGTTGGTACGGTATCGCCCGCACAGCAGCGATGGACCGAGCTGCTGTTTGGGTTGAGCTCGACGATGGTGGCACTGTCAAAATTGCTACTGGTGTCACTGAGATCGGTGAAGGTGTATTGACTGGTCTTTGTCAGATTGCAGCACAGGAAATGGGTGTTCGACCCGAAGACATCGTCTTGGGCGACAACGACACTGCGCGTGTACCAGAAGCAGCGCATGCAGGTGCAACACGCATGACCTACATGATTGGCAATGCAGTTGCAGTAGGTTGCCGTGAGGCCTTTGGACGCTTTCGTGTTGCGATGGGCGCCTACTGGGGTGTCAGCCCCGAAAGCGTGAAAGCATTTTCAGGTCAAGTCTGGGTTGAGGGTTCAGCCAGTAAACGCATGAGCATGGAGCATGCTGTTCACGTTTTGAAAAAAGAGCGTGGCATTGTGATTGTTGGCAGCGGTCTCTTTACCTCTGCGCACACCTCACTTCATCCAGAAACTGGCGAAGCAACACCATGGCAGAGCTACGTTTTTGGCGCACAGGTAGCAGAGGTTGAAGTGGATGACGACACTGGTGAAGTGCAAGTCTTGGGTGTTTGGGCCGCTCATGATGTGGGTCGAGTTATCAATCCACAGCAAGTCGAAGGCCAAATTGAAGGCTCAGTCATTATGGGGTTGGGGCATGCTCTGATGGAAGAGTATGTTCAGGTCAATGGCGAAACAACCACCCCCGGCTTTGCCAAATACATATTACCTACCGCTTTGGACATTCCACATGTCACTTCAGTATTGCTGACTGAACCAGATCCAAAGACACCACTTGGTGTTAAAGGAATTGGGGAGCCAGCCATAACGCCCACTGCGGCCGCAATTATCAATGCCATCTACGACGCTGTTGGCGTTCGCATGACTCGGCTCCCCGCAACACCTGAGCGCGTGATGGAGGCATTGATTGCCAAGCGTTCAGTTGCAAAGGCTGCCATAACGCCAATTGAAGAGACCATTAACTAAAAAAAATCAGTCAGTTTTACGTGGTGTCTTTATTTTTAAAAATGAATTCACCAAACCCTTTTTTATAACGGAGACAAAAATGACGAATCATCACCAAACCAATTTGCGCCGATCTTTCCTAGTCGGAATGCTTGGAACACTAAGCGCCTTCGTAATGGGTGCTGCCTTTGCGCAAAACTTCCCAGCAAAACCTGTTGAGTTAGTTGTACTATTTCCAGCTGGCTCAGCAGCTGATGTTACGGCGCGTGTTTTGGCAGAGCAAATGGCTAAAAAACTAGGCCAGCAGATTGTGGTTGTAAATAAACCAGGTGGCGGTGGCTCCATTGGTTATAAGTACGCACAACAAAAACCAGCTGACGGCTATACCTTGGTTTTTAATTCAACATCAATCAGCACTGTTTTCTACTCCGGCTTGATTCCCTTTGACTACCGCGCATTTGATCCTATCGCTCGAGTGACGGTTGAAAATCCGGTCATTGCTGTTAGAGCCAATGCCCCTTGGAAAGATCTGAAGGCAATGGTCGAGGATGTCAAAAAGCGTCCTGGCGTAGTTTCTATTGGCAATTCTGGTGTTGGTAGTCATACACACATCTCATCTGTTGCATTTTTTAAAGAAATTAATGCCGATGTCTTGCATGTGCCTTTTGGTGCATCTCAAGTCGTCACAAGCTTACTTGGCGGCCAGATTGATGCTGTTGTCTCGGTGCCTTCTGCACTGACATCGCATGTCGCAGCAGGAACACTGCGCATTGTGGGTGTATTGGCTTCGGCACGCGAACCAGCATTTCCATCGGTACCTACCACTGCAGAGGTAGGTATGGCTTACAACGGCGAAATGTGGCGTGGTATTGCGTCACCGAAGGGCACCCCGCCAGCCATCGTTTCTCGACTTGAGAGCGCTTTGCAAGAGGCTGTGACAAGTCCTGAATTTAAGGCCCAGGGTGTAAAGATGGGCTTTGTCCCTGCATTCATGCCCGCCAATGAATTTGGTCCACTGATTGCCAAGGACGACGTCATGTTGGCTAGACTGATTCAGCGAGCCGGACTCAATATCAAATAATTAAACAAGTCAATGAACAAACAAGTAGAAATGCCCGCCCTTATGCTGCCAGGAGCTCAGGGCTTAGAAGCTAGGGCAAAAGTTATCGCCAAAAGTGGTGGTTTGAAACAGGCCCTAGCTTCAGGTGCTTTGCCCAAGCAACTCAATATTTCCCTTTCCGAAGCATTGGTGTTGGGTCTGCTCAAGCAAGGTGTCAGTAAATACTTGGCAATTTTTGGGCACGGTTCAACCGATCTTGGCGAGGTACTTCGCGTTTACACAGAGGCTGGCGTGACGAAGGTTTTTAACTTTCGCAACGAAGTCGAAATGGCGCATTCTGGAACGGCTCTGGCATGGGCATGGAAGGAGCCTTGTGCAGTCGTGACGTCGATTGGTCCAGGTGCACTTCAGGCCTTGGCTGGGTCCTTGGCTGCAGCTTGCAATGGCGTTGGTCTTTACCATATTTATGGTGATGAAACTACCTGGGGTGAAGGCTACAACATGCAGCAGATTCCCAAGCAGCAGCAGCAGTTGTACGGTCAAATGACTGCTCTGATGGGGCAATCTTATGTGTTGCACACACCAGAGGCACTTCGAGATGCCCTGCGTCGAGGCACGCAATGCGTTAACCACCCGGTGAAACCTGGTCCTTTTTATTTGATGTTGCCAATCAACACCCAGCCACAAGTGATCGATGGGCTAAATTTGGAAGCCCTACCAGAAGCGCTGCAAAACACTGCGACAGCCGTTGCTGACATGGCGGTTCTTAAAAAGGCGGCAGAATCTTTGCGAGGTCACTCACGGATTGTCTTTAAGATCGGCGGCGGCGGTAGGCCCTTCGCAGGTCCTTTGCGTGAATTGGCAGAGCGATGCGGCGCTGCAGTTGTGGCGTCGCCAGGCTCCACGGGTGTCTTACCCGATGCGCACCCTCAATACATGCATGTTGGCGGTAGCAAGGGCTCTATCAGTGGCAATTACGCCATTTCCAATGCAACATTGCTTGTGGCCATTGGTACGCGTGCTGTCTGTCAAAGCGATTGCTCGGGTGTCGGCTATCCTTTGGTCGAACAGGTGATTAACATTAATGCAGATCTGTCCGACTTGACGCATTACAACCGGACCATCCCTTTGCAAGGTGATATCGGTGCTGTTGTTGAGCAATTGTTGTCAGTGCTCCAAGCCATGCCCGATGAGCAGGCACAGCAACGCTCTGTTTGGTTGGATTCATGTGCCGCAAGCAAGGCCGCTTGGAAAAGTTTTTTACATCAGCGACAGTCCACGCCGCCGCTTTTTGATGAGGTCTGGCAACGGAATGTTTTGACTCAGCCCGCCGCCATTAAAGTCGTTTGCGATTTTGCAAATGAAGTACACGCTATCAAATTCTTTGATGCAGGCGATGTGCAGGCCAATGGATTTCAAACAGTCGAGGATGATTCAACTGGACAGACTTACACAGAATCAGGCGCCTCGTACATGGGTTTTGCCACCTGTGCAGTCACTGCTGCCGGCATGGCAAGTACGCAGCAATACCCCATTGCATTTACGGGTGACGGTTCATTCATGATGAACCCACAAGCACTCATCAGTGCCATAGAACATAAGGCGCGTGGCACCATCGTTATTTTTGACAATCGACGTATGGCTGCTATTTCTAGCCTTCAGCATGCACAGTACGGTCGAGACTTCCGTACCAACGATGCAGTTGCCGTCGATTATGTTCAATTGGCAGGCAGTGTGAAAGGCGTTCAAGCTCTTTGGGGTGGTGAAGATACAGCTTCTCTGCGCGATGCCCTTAAGCGTGCGCATTCGCATCCCGGGCTATCAGTGGTTCATGTGCCCGTGTATGCAGGCGAGCGCCCTGAGGGGGGCTTAGGTGCTTACGGTTCTTGGAACGTTGGTAACTGGTGCGATGATGTCCAGCAACGTTACCTGTCTAGCCTTGTTTAACAAATTATTTGAATCTCAATCACTATGAATCGCGACGATCTAGGTTTATACAGCGGCTACGGCCTTTTCATCAATGGTCAGTGGCGCGCGGCCACCGGTGGCGAAACGCGAGAGGTCATTGACCCAACCAACGAAGAGGTGATTGGTCACATTCCAGTGGCCACTCGTCTTGACATCGAAGAGGCGGTTAACGCCGCCGATGCTGCTTTTCGAACATGGCGTCACACATCCCCGTGGGAGAGGTCGGTGCTTTTGCACCGAACGGCTTCAATCATGCGCGAGCGCATCGAAGAAAATGCGCGCTTAATGTCATCTGAGACAGGCAAACCACTTGCGCAGTCTCGGGGTGAACTCAATGACGCAGCCGACCAATTTGATTGGTATGCAGGCGAAACACAGCGTATTTACGGTCACACCTTTCAAGCGCGGGTTCCTGAGGTGCGCATGCAAGTTCGGTATGAGCCTGTTGGTGTGGTGGCGGCCTTTTCTGCTTGGAACTTTCCAGCTTTGTTGCCTTCTCGCAAAATTGCTGCAGCTTTGGGTGCTGGCTGTTGTGTGGTGGTCAAACCAGCCAGCGAAGCTGCGGGAAGTTGCATGGCTGTGATTCAAGCTTTGCACGATGCCGGCATGCCCGCTGGTACTGTCAATCTTGTCACTGGAGATTCCGGATTTATTTCTGAGGTTTTGGTTGGTTCTCCAAAGATTTCAAAAATCACATTGACTGGATCAACTTCGGTGGGGCGTAAGATGCTTCACTTAGCAGCTGAAGGCATCAAGCGAGTCTCAATGGAACTGGGCGGTCACGCGCCTGTTTTGATTTTTGAAGATGCAGATGTCGAGGCCGCAGCTGAGCAATGTGCACGCTTCAAATACCGCAATTGCGGTCAAGTTTGCGCATCGCCATCGCGCTTTTTTGTGCATGAAAGTGTGTATGCACGGTTTGTCGATAAATTTGGTGAGATCGCTCGCTCTCTGAAAGTCGGACCGGGTTTGGCCGCTGACACAGACGTTGGGCCCATGGCCAATCGCCGTGGTTTGTTGCACGCACAATCCCTGATTGCCGATGCCCTCGATCAAGGTGCTCGCTTGATTGCTGGCGGAGCCCGTCCAGAAGGCCTTGGATCTAAGGGATACTACCTATCGCCGACTGCGCTAGCCGATGTTCCTCAGTCTGCACGAATCATGCACGACGAGCCTTTTGCGCCAGTGGCGCCGATTGCGCCTTTTAGCAACTTTGACGAGGCCATTTCACTTGCCAACGCCACGCCCTATGGCCTGGCGTCTTACTTGTTCACGCGTTCGCTCAAGACCGCCACTATGGCCAGTGAAGCCATCGAGGCCGGCATGGTCGGTATCAATGAACTCGCTATTGCCAGTGCTGAGATGCCATTTGGAGGCGTGAAGGACAGCGGAATGGGGCGTGAAGGGGGCTCACTGGGCTTACGCGACTATTTAGAAGCAAAATATATCAAGACTCGGCTGTAGTTGCTTAGAATCTTTGTTCGTTTCATCTAAGTCAATCGAAGTCGTTATCAATTCGGTGACTATCAGTTTCAATTAGGACTCTTCATGGCAGATATTCCCGATCATGGCATTGCGCGCGGGCTAACAAATTATGGTGATCGTGCTTTTGCACTCTACCTGCGTCGAAGCTTCATCAAGTCAATGGGCTATTCCACTGAATTGCTTGAGCGCCCAGTGGTCGGCATTGCCTCCAGTGGATCTGGTTTTAACAATTGCCATCGCGCCATGCCAGAGTTGGTAGAGGCCGTGAAGCGCGGCGTGCTGGCAGCCGGCGGATTGCCAATTGAGTTTCCCACCATTTCTCTAGGGGAAGTTTTTCTAAATCCTACCAGTTTGATGTTTCGCAACTTGATGAGCATGGATGTTGAGGAAATGGTCCGTGCACAACCGATGGATTCGGTTGTTCTCATCGGCGGGTGCGACAAAACAGTGCCCGCGCAACTGATGGGCGCCGCGGCTGCTGATGTTCCTGCAATTCAGCTGGTCACTGGACCCATGATGACCGGTCGCCACGAAGGTGAACGTTTGGGTGCATGTACAGACTGCCGCAGATTTTGGGGCAGCTACCGCGCTGGCAAAATCGAACGCAAAACCATTGACCTCGTCGAAGGCCGATTGGCGACTACAGCTGGTACATGTGCTGTGATGGGAACTGCTAGCACCATGGCTTGTATTGCCGAGACGCTTGGCATGTCCTTGCCTGGCACAGCGGCCATACCTGCTGTTCATGCCGATCGCTTGCGCGCTGCTGAGGCAAGTGGCGCACACGCTGTTCGATTGATTCAAAACCCTATTCGACCTAGCCAAGTCATTACAACAAAGTCTGTGCACAACGCGCTGCGTGTTCTGCTTGCTTTGGGCGGAAGTACCAACGCGATCATTCATTTGACGGCCATCGCTGGACGCCTGGGTATTCCAGTTTCTCTGCACGATCTCAATGAACTAAGCGATACAACGCCTGTGCTCGTTGACCTGAAGCCAACAGGCGACAATTACATGGAAGACTTCTATGCAGCAGGTGGTATGAGCGCTTTGCTTCGAGAACTGAAGCCACTTCTTCATCTAGATACTATTTCTGTGACTGGCGAAACATTGGGTGAGCGCCTTGCTGCCGAAGAAGGCGCTTGGGCAGACCATCGTGTCGTTCGTAAAGCTTCTGAGCCCATTGAACCCGTGGGCGGTTTGGTCGCACTTTTTGGCTCATTGGCCCCAGGTGGTGCCATCCTTAAACGATCTGCAGCTGACAAAACGCTGTTCGAAAAAGAAGCGCGCGCAGTTGTCTTTACTTCTTTGCAAGACCTTTCTGAGCGCGTTGACGATCCAGACCTTGATATTCAAGCAGACGACATCATGGTTTTGCAAAATGCGGGTCCAACCAGCGGCAGCGGCATGCCCGAAGCTGGCTATCTTCCAATTCCTAAGAAATTGGCCATGGCGGGTGTCAAAGACATGGTTCGTATTTCTGACGCCCGAATGAGTGGTACCGCATTTGGAACCATCGTATTGCACGTCACACCGGAGGCTGCGGCAGGCGGGCCATTGGCGCTTGTCCGCAACGGCGATCGAATTCGCTTGTCAGTGAAAGAGCGCCGAGTTGACCTGCTCGTTGATGAAGCCGAACTGGCGCGTCGTCGCGCAGAATTGCCAGCGCGGGGTGCGACACCAGATCGAGGTTATGCCAAACTTTACCAAGACCACGTGATGCAAGCCGATGCCGGCTGTGACTTTGATTTTCTTCGTTCAACTCAAATGGAAACGAAATGAAAGCAAGCGATATTCAGACCGGGATCAGAAGAATTGAATGTTTAAACGCGACATCATCGATTGGCCGCTTTTAAACACACACCCGTAAATCATCATTTCACACTTTAATCGAGATTTTTATGACCACTGTCCATTCAAGTGACGCCACCCAAGAAAGCAATGCTTTACGCAAGCCGCAACGCATTGGTGTTCCCAAAGAGATTTTCCCTGGTGAAAAGCGTGTTGCTACCGTACCCGATGTGGTCACCAAGCTGACTAAACTTGGCTTTGAGGTGGTGGTCGAGCAAGGAGCTGGAGAGCTGGCAGATCTGTCTGATCAAGCCTTCGAACAAGCCGGTGCAAGCATTGCGCCAAGTGCTGCAGCGCTTTGGAGTGGCACTGACGTTGTCTTCAAAGTCCGTGCCCCTACGGCTGCGGAAGTCTCACTCATGCACGAAGGCCAGACGCTGATCGGCTTCTTGTGGCCAGCTCAAAACCCCGACTTGATGCAGCAACTGGCGGCGAAAAAAGTCACTGCGCTTTCCATTGATGCGTTGCCTCGCACGCTAAGCCGTGCGCAAAAAATGGATGCACTGACCTCTATGGCAGGTGTCAGCGGTTATCGCGCCGTGATTGAAGCAGCAGGTGCCTTTGGTCGTTTCTTCAATGGTCAAATTACGGCCGCCGGCAAAGTGCCACCTGCCAAAGTCTTCATTGCCGGTGCGGGTGTGGCTGGCTTGGCTGCAATTGGTGCAGCTGCCAGTTTGGGCGCCATCGTTCGGGCCAACGACACACGTGCTGAAGTTGCCGACCAAGTGGTTTCACTGGGTGGCGAATTTGTGAAGGTGAATTACGAGGAAGAAGGCTCGGGCGGTGGTGGTTATGCCAAAGTCATGAGCGAGGGCTTTCAGGCTGCACAACGCGAAATGTATGCCCAGCAAGCCAAAGAGTGCGACATCATCATTACGACTGCGCTCATTCCTGGCAAACCAGCCCCTAAGCTGATCACCGCTGAAATGGTGAAAAACATGAAGCCCGGCAGCGTCATTGTTGACATGGCCGCAGAGCAAGGTGGAAATTGCGAGTTGACCGAGCCAGGTCAGGCGGTGGTCAAGCACGGTGTCACCATTGTTGGATACACCGATTTGGCTTCGCGCATGGCACGCCAGTCTTCTACGCTTTATGGCACCAACTTGTTCCGCTTGACGGAAGAGCTTTGTAAAACCAAAGATGGCGTGATCAATGTCAACATGGAAGACGACGCCATTCGTGGGCTGACTGTCATCAAAGACGGTGCTGTCACATGGCCTGCGCCACCATTGGTTGTTGCGGCCAAACCCGCGCCCAAAGCTACAGCTGCACCAGTCGCCAAAAAAGGCCATGGCCATGGTGAACCCTCTGGTCCCATGCCTGCAGGTAAGTTGGCAGTTGTTGCTGGCATCACCGCTGTTTTGTTTTTCTTGGTGGGCTCTTATGCGCCATCAGCATTTCTTTCGCACTTCACTGTTTTTGTGCTGGCTTGCTTTGTCGGCTATATGGTGGTTTGGAACGTTAAACCGGCCCTGCACACGCCGCTCATGAGTGTGACCAACGCCATTAGCTCCATCATTGCAATTGGGGCTTTAGTGCAGATCTCTCCCATGGCCAATGCTGCCGCGCGTCCCAATACGCTCATCATCGTGTTGGCTTCGCTCGCATTGGTGCTTACCGCTATCAATATGTTTGGCGGCTTTGCGGTCACGCAGCGCATGCTGGCGATGTTCAGAAAATAAATTGGAAGACATAACTCATGAGCTCTAACTTGTCCACGGTTGCTTACATTGGTGCAACCATCCTTTTCATTCTTAGCCTAGGTGGTTTGTCCAACCAGGAAACTGCACGTCGTGGCAACCTCTACGGCATGATCGGCATGACCTTGGCCATTTTGGCCACCGTACTTGGACCACAAGTCACTGCAGCGGGCACACCTTGGATTGTCGGTAGCTTGGTCGTTGGCGGTGCCATTGGTTTGTATGCCGCTCGATCAGTTCAGATGACACAAATGCCTGAGTTGGTCGCCTTGATGCACAGCATGGTCGGTATGGCCGCTGTTTTGGTTGGATACGCCACTTACGTTGACCCTGAAGCAACAAAAGGCTTTGAGGGCGCGGCCCACGCCATCCACGCGATGGAAATCTACATCGGCATCTTCATCGGCGCTGTCACTTTCTCTGGCTCAGTGGCAGCCTTCGGTAAGTTGTCTGGCCGAATCGGCGGCAGTCCTTTGTTGCTCCCTGCGCGCCACTGGATTAATTTGGCTGGTTTGCTGGCGGTGGTTTACTTTGGTCGCATGTTCTTGCAAGCTGAGACCATCGAAGAGGGCATGTTCCCCTTGTTTGTCATGAGCGCCATTGCGCTTTTGTTTGGCATACACATGGTCATGGCCATTGGTGGTGCCGATATGCCCGTAGTGGTGTCCATGCTCAACAGTTACTCGGGATGGGCAGCGGCTGCTACCGGATTTATGTTGAGCAACGACTTGTTGATCGTTGTTGGTGCCTTGGTCGGTTCTAGCGGCGCCATTCTGTCCTACATCATGTGCAACGCCATGAACCGCAGCTTCATCAGTGTGATTGCTGGCGGTTTTGGTACAACCGCTGCAGCTCCCAAAGCCGCTAGCGATTCAAATGCAGAGCCAGTAGGTGAAGTCAGCCCCATCTTGGCAGCAGAAACTGCAGAAATGTTGCGCGATGCTAAAAACGTCATCATCGTGCCGGGCTATGGCATGGCCGTTGCACAAGCTCAGCACACCGTCTTTGAAATTACCCGCACCTTGCGCGACAAAGGCGTGAACGTCCGCTTTGGCATTCACCCTGTTGCGGGCCGCATGCCTGGCCACATGAATGTGCTGTTGGCTGAGGCCAAGGTGCCTTACGACATTGTGATGGAAATGGATGAGCTGAACGAAGACTTCCCAGACACCGATGTGGCCATCGTGATTGGGGCCAACGACATTGTGAATCCGGCCGCTCAAGATGACCCTACTAGCCCCATTGCAGGTATGCCTGTGCTTGAAGTTTGGAAGGCCCGCACCAGCATTGTCATGAAGCGCTCCATGGCCAGCGGCTACGCAGGTGTGGACAACCCACTCTTTTACAAAGACAACAACCGCATGTTGTTTGGCGATGCCAAGAAAATGCTGGATGAAGTTCTTGTTGTACTCAAATCTTAAATACTCAACAGGGAAAAATGATGTCAATTAAACCTATCAACGTGGCTTGCTTGGGCATGGGCTGGTGGTCTGACGATTTGGCCGATGCCATGCAGCGCTCAGACAAATTTATCATTCGCAGTTGTTATACGCGTTCGGCAGACAAACGTGCGGCTTTTGCTGCGAAGTATGGATGCGCCGAAGCCAAAAGTTATGAAGAGATATTGGCCGATGATTCTATTGATGCCATCATCAATACCACGCCCAATAATGTTCACCTTGAAACCACCAAGCAAGCTGCTGAGGCTGGCAAACATGTCTTTCTTGATAAGCCAATTGCCAATACATTGGCAGAAGGACGTGCCATCACTGAAGCTTGTCAAAAAGCTGGCGTTGTCTTGGCACTGGGCTATCAGCGCCGTCGTGAAAGTCAATTCCGCTGGATCAAAAAGCAAATCGACGCCGGTATTTTTGGCAAACTGGTCAATGCAGAAGCCAACATCAGCCGTGATCGCCTGGGTAAGATTGACTTGTCCTCATGGCGCTACCAGGCAGAGGGTATGCCAGGCGGCGTGATGCTACAAATTGGTGTGCATTATGTCGACGTGTTGGAATACTTGATGGGCCCAATCACTGCGGTGAGTGGACAAGCCGCACAACTGGTTCTGCCAGGTGACAACCCTGATGTGGCTTCTCTTTTGTTGCAGCATGAGAACGGCGCACTGTCAACAGTCAATGCAAGCTATGCGTCGGCAACCGAAAACTATGTCATGAACATTTATGGCAAAGAAGCGAGTGCTTATTTCGACCTGCGTGGAGGTCTTCGTTTTATTAAACGTGGCACTGAAACGGTAGAGCAAATCCCATTCGACAAAAACGATACCTTTGTTGACGAACTTGATGAGTTTGCGATGGCGGTTCGTGGTCACGGCACGCCAGAAACTGGTGGTGATTATGCAACCCGTTCCTTGGGTGTTATTCGCGCTGGCATTATTTCTGCCAGGGAAGGTCGCCGCGTTCAGCTTTCGGAAGTACTTGCCGATCCCAACGCTTAAAACTCAGAATTTAGAACTCGTTAAAGTTTAAATCTGACCTCACCTCCTTCACAGGAGGTGAGGTTTTTTTTTAGCCTTTAATTTCGCGGCGAGTAGCGCCTGTGTACAGCTGACGTGGGCGACCGATTTTGTATTCTGGATCGCTGATCATCTCATTCCATTGAGCAATCCATCCTACGGTTCTTGCCAAAGAGAAGATGCCAGTGAACAGGTTGACTGGAATACCAATGGCGCTCAATACGATACCGGAATAGAAGTCTACGTTGGGGTAGAGCTTACGGCTGACGAAATATTCATCTTCCAACGCAATTTTTTCTAATGCTTTGGCCAATTGGAATAAGGGGTCATTCTCCAGGCCGAGTTCTGCCAATACTTCATTGCACGTCTCTTGCATTAACTTGGCGCGAGGATCGTAGTTTTTGTAAACGCGGTGACCAAAACCCATCAGTTTGACGCCAGAGTTTTTGTCTTTGACTTGTTCCATGAACTCGCCTACTTTGGCAATGCCACCCATTTTTTGGATGTCGCCTAGCATCTTCAAGCAAGCTTCGTTGGCGCCGCCGTGAGCGGGACCCCAAAGGCAAGCTACGCCAGCAGCGATTGCTGCAAAAGGGTTTGTACCAGAAGAGCCACACAAACGCACAGTAGATGTTGATGCATTTTGTTCATGATCTGCGTGCAAGATGAAAATGCGGTCCAAAGCACGTTCCAAAACTGGGTTGACCTTGTACTCTTCACAAGGCACACCAAACATCATGCGTAAGAAGTTACCTGAATAAGACAAATGGTTTTGTGGGTACTGGAAAGGCTGTCCCACGCCATATTTGTATGCCATGGCGACCAATGTGGGCATCTTGGCTATCAAGCGAATGGCAGAAATTTCGCGGTGCTTTGGATTGTTGATGTCGGTGCTATCGTGATAGAACGCTGACAATGCGCCGACCAAACCGGTTAGCACAGCCATGGGGAGTGCGTCACGACGGAAGCCACGCAAAAAGAATTGCATTTGCTCGTTGACCATCGTGTGGTTATTCACCAACTTGTGGAAGTCTGAACTTTCTTCAGTGTTGGGCAATTCACCCTTGAGGAGTAAGTAGCAAGTGTCTAGAAAGTCGCCATGGCTTGCCAACTGTTCAATGGGGTAGCCACGGTACAGTAACTCACCTTTGTCGCCGTCAATAAAAGTAATGCCTGATTGGCAGGAGGCTGTCGACAAGAAACCAGGGTCATAAGTGAACATGCCGCTTTGACCATAAAGTTTGCGAATGTCAATAACGTCGGGTCCAACAGAGCCGCTGTAGACGGGCATTTCAATGCTGGGACTGCCGTTACTGAACGACAGGGTTGCTTTGTTGTCAGCAAGTTTCATGATTCAATTTCCTCTAGTAATCAGTCAATTCAAATTAATTTGTTTGCAACAATTTGCAAACGTCATGCCAAGAGCATGTGCAGCACTTCGCTGACTTCGTCGGTTGCCATTTCAGACTCAAGGGGCTTGCGCTTCATGAGCAAGTCCATCAGGTCGTTGTCCGACAGATCCATCAATACATACATGCCTCTTGCTTGACCTACGGTCAGTTTGGAAGCGTGACGGTTAAAAAATCGCTCGATGAAAAGATCGTTTTCAAGAAGACCTCGCCGGCAGCGCCAACGAAGTTTGCTTAAAGCGCGCTCACCCAAGGGTGTGTGGCTATCAAGACCATCGAGCAGTTCATCTCCCATAAGTTGGATTGAGTCAGTTTCTTCAAATTAGATGGCGCGTTGCACCATCATCTCTTTGATCTTGCCAATCGCTTTGGTGGGGTTGAGGCTCTTAGGGCACACGTCCACGCAGTTCATGATGGTGTGGCATCGGAACAAGCGATAGGGGTCTTCCAAATTATCCAAGCGCTCAGCAGTGCCTTGATCGCGG
>JACCDM011666216.1_pt1 | contig 26436 bp, 26 predicted proteins | sample 7445851 | NCBI WGS metagenome assembly JACCDM01 (sample SAMN15323438, study PRJNA562643) | freshwater metagenome | isolation source: river surface water | place: USA:Blue River Watershed | collected 2017-08-16
GCCTGCAACCGCTGGTCACTGAACGCACGGTGCTGCGCCTGTCCGGCGAGCGGGCCGACAAGAAGCAGGCGCACTGGCAGGCCATCGCCGTGTCGGCCTGCGAGCAATCGGGCCGCAACCGCGTGCCTGGCGTCGGCCGGCCCCAAGACTTTGCCGGCTGGTGCGGCGCGCCGGACGCGGCGGTGCTGCCTCAGGGCAGCCCGGTCCTGCGCCTGGTGCTGTCCTTGCAGCCGCAGGCGCGCGCGCTGCCCGAGGTACTGGCCGGCCTCGGCGCCGGCCCGGTGCTGCTGCTCTCGGGCCCCGAAGGTGGCCTGAGCGAGGCTGAACTCGCGCAGGCCCAGGCACGCGGCTTCGTGCCCGTGACCCTGGGCCCGCGCGTGCTGCGGGCCGAGACCGCACCACTGGCTGCACTGGCTTTACTCAGCCTTGGGGCATGATGGCGGGATGAACCCGCGCCTCATGCTGCTGGCTGTCTGCCAGGGCCTGTTCCTCACCAACAACGTCGTCTTCATCGCCATCAACGGGCTGGTCGGTCTGGCCCTGGCGCCGCGCAGCTGGATGGCGACGCTGCCTGTCATGGGCTATGTGGTGGGCGGCGCACTGGCCACCGGACTGGTGGCGCGCACCCAACAGCGCCTGGGGCGCCAGCGGTCCTTCCAGATCGGGCTGGCGGTGGCCCTGGCCTCGGCCCTTCTGTGCGCCTATGCGGCGGTGTCACGCAACTTCTGGTTGCTGTGCGCGGCCACTGTCATCGCGGGCTACTACAACGCCAACGCAGGCCTCTACCGCTTCGCCGCCGCGGAACTCACCGGCAAGGAGGGGCGCGAAAAAGCGGTGTCCTGGGTGATGGCCGGCGGCCTGATCGGCGCGATCGTCGGCCCCAACCTGGCGGCACACACACGCAACCTGACCGAGGTGCCTTTCGCGGGGGCCTACCTGGCCCTGGCGGTTGTCGCTGCGCTGGGCATGGGGCTCATGGCCTTTCTGAAATTTCCGCCGGTGCCAGCGCCTGCGGCCGGCGAGAGCGGGCGGCCGCTGTCGCAGATCGTGCGCCAACCCGTGTTCATCGTGGCGGCGGTGGCGGGTGCCCTGAGCTACGGCGTGATGAACCTGCTGATGGCGGCCACACCCCTGGCCATGGATCAATGCGGCCTGCCGTTCTCCGATGCCGCCTTCGTGCTGGAGTGGCACGTGATCGGGATGTTCGCGCCGGGCTTTTTCACCGGCAGCCTGATCAAGCGCTGGGGTGCGCTCAAGGTCATGGGCGTGGGGGTGTTGCTCAATGTCGCCTGTATCGCGATCGCGCTGTCGGGTGTGCACCTGCACCAGTTCGTCGCAGCGCTGTTCCTGCTGGGTGTAGGCTGGAACTTCCTTTTCACTGGCAGCACCACGCTGTCGCTGTCGGCCTACTCGCCGCAGGAGCGTGACCGCGCGCAGGGCGCGCTCAATTTCCTGGTCTTCGCGACGATGGCCTTCAGCTCGCTGTTCTCCGGTGTGCTGGTGACCACGCGCGGCTGGAGCCAGTTGAACTGGGGCTCGCTGGTGCCGGTGGCGGTGTGCGCCGTGGCCTTGTTGTGGCTGGCGGCCCACCAGCGCGCACAGGCTGCGCAGGTTCAGGCCCGCTAACGCAGCCCGTTGACGCAGGCCCTCAGGGCATGCGCGCCATCACCTCGGCCACCGCAGCGGTGAGCCGCTTGGCATAGGGCACGTGCAGGAATTCGTTCGGGCCGTGCGCATTGCTGCGGGGACCGAGCACGCCGCACACCATCATCTGCGCGGTCGGAAACCCTGTACTGAGCATGTTCATCAGCGGAATCGTGCCGCCCTGGCCGATGTAGCCGCAGGGGGCATCGAAGTGCGCCTGCGACGCGTGCTGCAGGGCCTGCTCGAACCAGGGCGTGGACGTGGGCGCGTTCCAGCCGGTGGCGGCACCCCCGGGCTCGAAGGTCACGCGGGCCTGGTAGGGCGCGTTGTCCTCCAGCAGGGCCTTGAGCTCCTGCACCGCCTGCGCTGCATCCACCAGGGGCGGCAGTCGCAGCGACAGCTTGAAGGCGGTGTAGGGCCGCAGCACGTTGCCCGCGTCCTGCAGTGACGGAAAGCCCTCGGCCCCCGTGACCGACAGCGTGGGCGTCCAGGTGCGGTTGATCAGGGCCTGCATCGGCTCCGTGGTGGTGGGCAGGGCAAACGCCGTGGAGCCGCCGCAGTCGTAATGCGCCCAGGGAAAGCGCTTGTACACCTCATCGCCCAGGATGGCGGCGGTGGCGCGGGCCTGCTCGGCGCGGTCGGCCGGCACCTCGCAGTGAAAGCTCGCGGGCAACAGGCGGCCGGTGTGGCTGTCCTCCAGGCGATCGAGCACCTGCCGCATGATCCGGAAACTCGAGGGCACCAGACCGGAGGCATCGCCCGAGTGCACGCCCTCGGTGAGGATCTGTACCTTCAGCGTGCCACTGGCCAATCCACGCAGGGAGGTGGTAAGCCACAACTGGTCGTAGTTGCCAGCGCCCGAGTCCAGGCAGATCACGAGGCCCACATCGCCCAGACGCGGGCGCAGGGCGTCCACATAGGGCAGCAGGTCGTAGGAGCCCGATTCCTCGCAGGTCTCGATCAGGCCGACGATGCGCGGGTGCGGCACCTTCTGCGCCTTCAGGGCCTGCACGGCGGCGATGCTGGCATACGCCGCATAGCCGTCGTCGGCGGCGCCACGACCATAGAGCTTGCCGTCCTCGTACTTGGGCGTCCAGGGGCCCAGGTCGCTGCGCCAGCCGGTGAACTCGGGCTGCTTGTCCAGGTGGCCATACATCAGCACGGTCTGACCCGAGCCGGCGCTGGCCGCGCGGGTGGCCGCGACCTCGAAGAACAGCACCGGCGTGCGACCGGGCAAGCGCACGATCTCCAGCGTCAGGCCCTCGACCTTCTGCGCTTCGATCCATTGCGCCGTGTTGCGCAGCACGGTGTCGATGTAGCCGTGAGCGGCCCAGTCGGGATCGAACCCCGGCGACTTGGCCGGGATGGCGATGTAGTCGGTCAGCTGGCGGACGATGTCGGCGTCCCATTGCCGGCTGACCTGGTCCAGGGCCTGAGCGGCGTTCAGGGTCGCGGCGGGGAGTTCACGGTGCAGGGGGGCGTTCATGGGCGATGCGGTTTCCGGGTTCAGCAAACCCGAACACTTTACGCCTTCAGGAATGCCCCCATCCACCGGGGAAGCCCGCCCTGTAGGAGGCGCCGCACGCCGCCCGGGCCCGACGGCGTTCAGGGGTTCGCCACCGCGAACGCTTGAATCAGCAGGCGATGACCAAACTGCAGCTGCCCTGGTGGGAATTCGTGGTGCGCGCCGCAGCGGTCTACGCAGCGCTGCTCGTGATGGTGCGAACCAGCGGCAAGCGCACCATCGGCCAGTTCACGCCCTTCAACCTGCTGGTGGTGATGCTGTTGTCGGAGTCCGTGAGCAACTCGCTCGTGGGTCACGACGAGTCGCTGGTCGGCGGCCTGATCGCGGCGGGCACACTGATCGGGCTGGACGTGATGCTGGCCGCCATCACTGCACGCAGCCCCCGCGCCGACGCGATCATCGAGGGCCAGCCCGTCCTGATCGGGCGCGATGGCGTGCTGTTCGATGCGGTGTTGCGTCGCGAGCGCGTCGCGGTCTCGGACGTGGAGCGGGCGCTGCGTGCCGCGCAGTGCGAGTTGCAGGACATGGCGATGGCGGTGCTGGAGGCCGACGGCGAGATCAGCATCCTGCAGCGCCGCTGAAAGCGACACGCAGGGCGCGGGCCGTCAGTCGTCGACGAGGAAGGTGCGGTCGGCCCGCAGCTGGCGCGCCAGGCTGGCGAGCATCTGCAGGGCGTTGAAGCAGACCTCGTCGTCTGCGAACAGCATCATGTGCATGGCGCTGGTGGCGACCAGACGGCCGGATTCGGGATGCAGGCCGAAGGTCACGCCCGGGTGGGTGCGGCACAGGTTCATCTGCAAGGCGGTGCGAAAGTTGGCCTCATGCGTGTGGACTTGAGGCTGGCCGATGTCGCAGAAGAACTCCAGCATCGAGGTGTCGGGGTTCAGGCGCATCACGATGACCGCGTCGTCCAGGACGAAGCCGCCGGTCTGCAGGGCCTGCTGCGCCTGCTCGCCCTCGCCCAGCACCCGGCGCACCACCCGGGGCATGAGGCGGTTGAAACGCTCGGCGGCTTGCGCGGCGACCTCCTGCGCGCTGGCCCGGGCGTCCGTGAGGGAGAGCTCGGGCAGGCCTGCGGCGTGCTCGGCGGGACCGGGCTGCGGGTTCAGCAGCATGCGCCGTGCATCACGTAAAGGAAGGCAGCAGACGCTGGGTCGCCGCGAGGCCAGCGTGCGACACCGGGCGGACGGCCTCTACCTGGGACGCCAATGCGGCGATGCCGGCGAAGCCCCCCGCCACAGGCGCTGGCCAGGCCGCCATCGAGAGGTCGGCCGCCGCCAGGGTGCGACCGGTGGCCTGCGGCCCGGGCGCCACCGGCAAGCGGCTGGCCACGGGCGCCAAGGCCGCCGCGTGGACCTGGCCCGACGGATTCATGCAGAGAGATGGCGCTGTCACGAGGGCGGGGGCTGGTGCGCCCGCCATCAGGGACTGAAAAGCGGTGCCCTCCGGGACGGGCGCGGCGGAGGGAGCTGGCCGGGTCGGCAGGTGCAAGGGCACCGACGTGTGCGACACCAGGGGAGGAAGGGGGGCGATGGGAAGGCTGCCGCTCATGGCCAGACTCGGGCGTGAAGGTGCCAGGGACAGTAAGGGAGATCCCACGGCACGTTCAAGCTTTGTGTCGAGCGGGCAGTCTGGTATCGGCACGCCGCCGGAGCGAAGCCCGGGCGGATGCGGAGGACCTAGGCCATGCCCGCCAGCCGCAGCAGAAGGCCGGCGACGCCGCACGCGCCGATCACGGTCATGACCCCCCATTGCCAGCGCAAAAGCGCCCACAACGCCAGCACCGCCAGCGACAGGGCCACGACATCGGGCCCGGCAGGGCCCCAGGCCACATGGCCGATGAAGAACAGCCCCAGACTGGCGATCACGCCGACCACGGCCGCCGTGATGGCGGTCAGCGGCGCGGTGAACTTGAGCTGGCCATGGGTGGACTCCACCAAGGGTCCGCCGGCCAGAATGAAGATGAAGGACGGCAAGAAGGTGAACCAGGTCACCACGCAGGCCGCCAGCGCGCCGCCCAGGAACACCGCGTCCGGGCCCAGCACCTGCCGCAGCCACCCCCCCACGAAGCCAACGAAAGCCACGACCATGATCAGGGGACCCGGCGTGGTTTCGCCCAGCGCGAGGCCATCGATCATTTGCGGGCCCGACAGCCACTGGTGATGCTCCACCGCCCCCTGGTAAACATAGGGCAGCACCGCGTACGCGCCACCGAAGGTCAGCAGGGCAGCCTTGCTGAAAAACCACGCCATCTGCGTGAGCGTGCCCTGCCAGCCCTGGGTGGCCACCAGCAGGGCCATCGGCGCCCCCCACAGCGCCAGGCCCGCGGCCAGTACGCGCACCAGACGGGCCCGGCGAAAGCGCGCGTACTCAGGGGGCGGGGTGTCGTCGTCGATCAGGGCCGGGCCGGCATTCACCGCGCCGGCCGCGTGGGCGCCGCCACCGATCACGAACTGCGTGGGCTGCCAGCGGGCGCCCAGCGCTCCGGCCAGTGCGGCTGCACCGATCACCCAGGGAAAGGGAATCTCCAGCACCGCGATCGCGACGAAGCTGGCCAGCGCGATGGCCCACAGCGCGGGCACCTGGCGCGGATGCCGCAAGGTGCGCGTGCCGATGCGCCACACCGCCTGCAGCACGATGGCCGCCACCGCCGGCTTGATGCCGTAGAAGAAGCCGGCGACCACGGGCAAATGGCCCCAGGCCATGTAGATGCCACTCAGGGCGATCAAGAGCACCAGCGAGGGCAGCACGAACAGCAACCCGGCGAGCACGCCGCCCCAGGTGCGGTGCATCAGCCAGCCCAGATAGGTGGCCAGCTGCTGGGCCTCGGGTCCGGGTAGCAACATGCAGTAATTGAGGGCGTGCAGGAAGCGCCGCTCGGAGATCCAGCGCCGGCGTTCCACCAGCTCGCGGTGCATGATGGCAATCTGCCCGGCCGGTCCGCCAAAGCTGATGAATCCGAGCTTGAGCCAAAAGCGCAGCGCCTGGCCGAAAGGCACCGGGCTCACAGCGTCAAGCACCGCGCGCCTCAGCCCCGCTCGAAACGGAAGACCGCGGTGGACGCGCGCGCATTGGGCAGCCAGCGCACCTCGCGCCCGTCCTGCAAGCCAAAGGCATCGAGGATGGACAACCGGTTTTTCGTGGCCAGCACCTCGAAATCCTTGAAGGTGCCCACGCGGATATTGGGCGTGTCATACCACTGGTAAGGCAGGCGACGCGTGACCGGCATGCGCCCGCGCAGCACCGCGAGGCGGTTGGGCCAGTGCGCGAAATTGGGAAAGGCCACGATGCCCACGCGGCCCACACGCGCCGTCTCGGCCAGCATGGTTTCGGTGTTGCGCAGGTGCTGCAGGGTGTCGATCTGGAGCACGACATCGAAGCTGTTGTCGTCGAACAGGGCCAGGCCTTCGTCCAGGTTCAACTGGATCACGTCCACGCCGCGCTTCACGCAAGCCAGCACATTGGCGTCGGCGATCTCGACACCGTAGCCGGTGCATCCGCGCTCGCGTTTGAGCAGGTCCAAGAGGGCACCATCGCCGCAGCCCAGGTCGAGGACGCGCGCCCCTGCGGGCACCATCCAGGCGATCGATTGCATGAGAGCGCGATCACTCATGACGCGCTCCCTCCAATGTCGTGGCGATGCGCTCGAACCAGGCGCGCACCACCGACAGGTAGCGCGGGTCGTCCAGCAGGAAGGCGTCGTGACCATGCGGCGCGTCGATCTCGGCGTAGCTCACGTGGCGGCCGTTATCGAGCAGGGCCTTGACCATCTCGCGGCTGCGGGCCGACGAAAAGCGCCAGTCCGTGGTGAAGCTCACGAGCAGGAACTTCGCGGTGGCGGTCGCAAGGGCCCGGGCCAGTTCGCCGCCGTGCGCGCGGGCCGGGTCAAAGTAATCGAGGGCGCGGGTGATCAGCAAGTAGGTGTTGGCGTCGAAGTATTCGCTGAACTTGTCGCCCTGGTGCCGAAGGTAGCTCTCGATCTGGAACTCGATGTCCTGGGTCGTGTAGCGGTAACCGTCGGCGACCTCACCCACGGCGCGACGCAGCTCGCGCCCGAACTTGGCGTTCATGACGTCGTCGGAGAGGTAGGTGATGTGTCCGATCATGCGCGCGATGCGCAAGCCCCGCTTGGGCACCACACCCTGCGCGTAGAAATGGCCGCCGTGGAAGTCGGGGTCGGTGACGATGGCGCGACGTGCCACCTCGTTGAAGGCGATGTTCTCGGCGTTGAGGTTAGGGGCGCTGGCGATCACCGCTGCATGGCGCACGCGCTCGGGGTAGCGCAAGGTCCACGACAGGGCCTGCATGCCACCCAGGCTGCCGCCCATGACGGCCGCCAGCGTGCGGATGCCCAGCACGTCGAGCAGGCGGGCCTGCGCGTCGACCCAGTCCTCGACGGTGACCACCGGAAAGTCAGCGCCGTACACGCGGCCGGTGTCCGGGTTCACATGCATCGGGCCGGTGGAGCCGAAGCAGGACCCCAGGTTATTCACGCCAATCACGAAGAAGCGGTTCGTGTCCACCGGCTTGCCCGGGCCGATCATGGTGTCCCACCAGCCCTCGGACTTGTCCTGACCGGCATAGACGCCCGCCACGTGATGCGAGGCATTGAGCGCATGACACACCAGGACTGCATTGCTGCGGTCGGCGTTGAGGGTGCCGTAGGTCTCGTAGGCCAGGTCGTAGGCGCGCACCGAGGCGCCGCACTGCAAGGGCAGCGGCGCCTCGAAATGCATGCTTTGCGCGTGGGCGACCAGAGTCATGGGCAAGAAAAAACCGGCATCGCTGAACACGAGGCCGGTTGCCCGGGCTTCGTCTTTAGCGGAATTTTTAAAAGCGCCCGCAATCGGAAGCAAATCGGCGCTGGAGGCGGCAGTATAGCGCCCGCCCTGTGGAGCTCACTCCCACCCGAACAAGACCGCCAGCCCCAGGCCCAGGAAGATCAGCGCCGAGACGACATGTACCGCGCGCACCGGGACGCGCCGCATCACCCGCTCGCCAAACCACACCACCGGCGCGTTGGCCAGCATCATGCCCAGGGTGGTGCCGGCCACCACCGCGAACCACGCCTGGTATTGCGCGGCCAGCATGACGGTGGCCACCTGGGTCTTGTCACCCATCTCCGCCAGGAAAAAGGCGATCACGGTGGTGATCAAGACACCGTGGCGGGGGGCTTCGGGAGTTTCCTCCTCATCGAGCTTGTCCGGCACCAGCATCCAGGCGGCCATCGCGATGAATGAACCCGCCAGGATCCACCGCAGCCACTGCGGCCCCAGCCAGGCGGTGACCGAAGCGCCCACCGCGCCGGCCAGCGCATGGTTGGCAACCGTAGCGATCAGGATGCCCCAGAGGATAGGCCAGGGCCGCTTGAAGCGAGCGGCCAGGACCAGGGACAGGAGCTGGGTCTTGTCGCCCATTTCGGCCAGGGCGACGATGCCGGTGGAAAGGAAGAAGGGTTCCATCTGGACTGCGATGGTAGCGGTGGCGCTGACAGCCTCCCAGGCGGGCGGCGGTCAGGCACCCTCGTCGGCCAGCGCGAGCACCCGGCTTTCGCGTATGCGCTGAACCTGGACCGTGAGCAAGTCCAGGATCTGCAGGCAGGTGTCCACGTCGCGTATCAGCAAGCTGTGCGCCGCCAAGGTGGCGACGATGCGTCCGGACTGCGGGTGCACTCCCAGCGTCAGCCCTGGGTAGGTACGGCACAGGTTGAGTTCAAGTGCCGCTCGGTAGGTCGCGTGTTCGTCATGCGGCTTGGGCTGGCCGACGTCGCAGAAGATCTCGATGTAGTCGTTGTCCGGATTGCGGCGCAGAACGACGGTACAACCGTCGACCGAGAAAGCCCCGTCGTCGCGCGCTGCAACCTCGCCAGGGACAGCACGGTCCTGCAGGCGCGCCGCCAACTCCCGCATCAAGCCTTCGAAGCGCTGCGGGGATTCCTCCAGGTAGCTTCGCAGCAGCTCGGGCACCGGCATCTCGAGGGCGGTGAGGGCTTCGTCCAGGAAGCTGTCGGAAAGGGTATCGTGCGCGGTCATTGGGCGTCCTCGCTCTTGCCGCCCTTGGCGGGTGGCATCTCAATCTCCACAGTGTCGACGGGTCCGGCCTGCTGCGAGCTCGCTGCCGACCGTCCTCGTTCTGCCAGCCGCTCGTGTCGCTCGCCTGCCACCCGCTTGGTATCCCTGTCGATGGAGTCGATTTCCGGGCTGGTCATGTCCGCAGCCGCCATGAGCACGCCCCAGCCGAGGACCAGGAAGGAGTCGCTGAAAAAATCCATGGCGCGCGGATGGGCCGTGGTACTCGCAGGTTCGCCAGGGTGGGGGCCGCCAGACACCTCTGGATCGGAAGCCATCGTGCGCAGTAGGCCCGTCATGGCCACCACGGCCATCAGCCCGAAGACCAGCAACGTGTCCCTGGCCAGGCGGCCCGGGGGGGGCGCCACGGTATCGACCACGCCCGGCGCGGAGGGTCCGTCGCTCACCTCCCCGGCGCAAGGCAGGAGCGTCCGCGGGACGCTTTGCAGCAGCTGGCAGGCACTGCGGGCCGCGCCACGCAGCGCCGAGGAAGTGCCGCCCGAGAGCTCCTGGATCGCGCCGAGCAGCACGTGCTCCCCACTGATCTGGGTGCCGTCGGTGCCTGGGCGGGCGCGTCCATCCAGCCACGCATGCTCGACCGCGATAGGTGGATCGCTCAAGCGCTCGACCGCCAGCGGTGCGAAATAGCGATGCAGGGCAACGCCGACGGTGGCGGCGTAATTCAAGAACCTGCGCGCGTCCAGGATGGCAACGGCACGCTCGCGCGCCTCCCCTGCCGTGAAGGCGCGCGAGGGGTGCGCCCACAGGGCCGTAACCGAGTACAGCGAGGCCAGGAAGGGCCAGTAGGCCGCGGAACTGACGGCGAAGCCGGTACGGGTGCGGATCGCGGGCACCGCCTTGCTGTCCTGATCGAATCCGCCGACGGTGCGGCGCCATGTCGGCCCGGTGTCGGCCAGACGCAGCAAGCGCGTCATCAGGCGGGTGCCAAAGGCAGTCACTGCGGCGGATGCGGCGATCGAGGTGCCCGGCTTGAAGCCCTGCTTGACCATCAGGAGCGAGACGGTCGTGCCCACGAACCATGAGCCCGTGTACCCGATGAGGCCGGCCACGACCTGGGCGGCAAGGTCGCGGCGGGCGGCCCAGCGCAGCGCGGCTTGCAGCGTCTCGGGGGTCACGTCGTGCTCGATGAGGACTTTCAACGTGGCGATGGTGCGGGCCAGCTGGTGCTTCTGGATGCTTTCGGGCGTGTGCTCACGGTAGAGGGCGTAAAGCTTGTCGAGGCGGTCTGCGCCTTGCTGGCCGGCCCGTGCCTGGGCCGCTTCGAAGAGGGCCTGCAGGGCGGGCCTGTCTGCTTCGGTTGCTGGGTGCTCAGCAACCCAGGCGCGTAGGCTGGCTCCGGGCCTCCCTTCGTACGACGTGGGGCGGGCTGGATCGGCGGCGAACAACGTCCTCCTGGGAAGAACGTCAGGTTGACCGGTCTTCGTCGGCAGAAGCTTGTCGGTCGAGTGCGGCGTAGCTCCAGGCGACGCGATGGAGGAGGCCGGTAGGCTGCTCGGACTGACGAAGCTATGAGAAGGCGTGTCCGCCGCCAATAGGGCACCAGTCCGCGACTTTTGGTCTGTGTGCGCTCCCGTTTGCAACCACCGAACCGCTTCGCCTGCATCGTCTTTCCGCTTACTACTGGGCGGCGAGAGCCAATCCGTCTCCTTCAAACTCGTCGAAGACCGCTCGGCCTCCTCCGCGCTTCTTGGAGCGGCAAGGTCCGTTGGATTCGAAGGCGTGGAGGCAACAAATGGAGGGGTTGAACCCGTTGAACCCGCCATAACGACTCCTTTCGTTTGATAAATGCACCATTAATTACTCATCTAGGGGCGCAGTAGACGTGGAAGGAGCCGCTCAAGTCAACCAGAAAACGACATCCAAGCTGTGCATGACAGGATCAAACTGCGGCAATCTGCTTGAAAGCAGCCTGTTTGCTCCATAATCCGCAAGCGTGTATTCAGCTTGACTACACGTTCTTGCGGTGATTGGTCAGTTTCGCGTCTTGAATGCAGCTCTCGAGTGTGTGATTGCGTGCCCGGCTCCATCGCGTTTTTGCGTTTTTCCATAGGAGCCTTTGATGGGCAACAAACTTTACGTGGGCAATCTGCCCTACTCTTTCCGTGATGGCGACCTCGAGCAGGCCTTCAGCCAATACGGCCAAATCACCAGCGCCAAAGTCATGATGGAACGCGACACCGGTCGCTCCAAGGGCTTCGGTTTCGTCGAAATGGGCAGCGATGCCGAGGCGCAAGCCGCCATCCAAGGCCTGAACGGCCAGCAAGTCGGCGGCCGTGGCCTGGTGGTCAACGAAGCCCGTCCGATGGAGCCGCGCAGTGGCGGCTTCGGCGGTGGCGGTGGCCGCGGCGGTGATCGCGGCGGTTACGGCGGCGGTGGCGACCGCGGCGGTTACGGCGGCGGCGGTGGCCGTGGCGGCTACTGAGCCTCGCTCAGACTTGTCAGGAAAAGGGCCCTTGTGGCCCTTTTTTCATGCCCGCAGCCCCGGAAAGACCCTTGCACAAGGGCCGTCTCTGTGTTTCATAATGGCTTCGCGTGGATAAGTAGTTCCACGCATGGATTGCGGTGAACAGGTCACTTTCGCGTTGCAGATCGTCACAAAGCGCTTTCGGGACTCCATCGCTGAGCTCAATGTTTCTATAGGAGTCCCGTTTTCATGGGCAACAAACTCTACGTGGGCAACCTGCCCTACTCGGTACGCGACAGCGACCTGGAGCAGGCTTTCAGCCAGTTCGGCGCCGTGACCAGCGCCAAGGTCATGATGGAGCGCGACACCGGCCGCTCCAAGGGCTTCGGCTTCGTCGAGATGGGCAGTGATGCCGAAGCGCAGGCCGCGATCAACGGCATGAACGGCCAGCCCCTGGGTGGCCGCAGCGTGGTGGTCAATGAGGCCCGCCCGATGGAGGCACGCCCCCCCCGCTCCGGCGGTTACGGAGGGGGCGGTGGCGGCTACGGTGGTGGTGGTGGTGGCGGCTACGGTGGCGGTGGCGGCTACGGTGGTGGTGGTGGTGGTGGTGGCTATGGCGGTGGCGGTGGCCGTGGCGGCGATCGCGGAGACCGTGGTGGCGGCGGCCGTGGCGGTAACGACGGCGGCTTTCGCAGCCCCTACGGCTCGGGCCCGCGCGGCGGTGGCCGTGGCGGCGATCGCGGAGACCGCGGCGGCTACTGAGTGACGCGCACCGACGGGTGCGCACACACATCTCTTCCACAAACGGGGCGCAAGCCCCGTTTGCTTTTGGAGGGACGCCGCGCTCCTCCATACCGTCGAGCCAAGACTACCGCCTGCGTGGGAGCCGTCCGACGTGGGGTGGCTGACGCTCCATAGATGGTTGGGGGCCGACACCACCCTTGCAGAGGCGCCCCATGTTCACGACCCCCACACTGACTCGAATCCTGGGGGTGGCAGTCGCCGCGCTGATGCTGTGCCTGCCTGCGCTGTGGAACGGCTTGCCCTTTTTCTACCCCGACACGCCCACCTACCTGCGCGGCGCCGAGACGGTGGCGGACCGGCTGGCGCAGCGGCTCGCGCCCCAGGCGCCTGAGACCCACACGCCGTCCCCCACCACGCCGCCGGCACGTCCTGCCACCTCGCGCGGTCTGACGTCGCTGGATGACAAGGTGGTGCTGGCCGGCCGCTCGGTGTATTACGGCGGCCTGCTGCTAGCCGGGCAACGTGCAGGCACGCTATGGCTAGCCGTGGGGGCGCAGGCGCTGTGCGTAGCCGCTGTGCTGCACCTGCTGATGGTGCGGCTGTGGCGCATTCGGCCCGCCGCCTTTCTGGCCACGACCGCCGTGCTCGCGCTGGCGACGCCCCTGGCGGTGTATGCGGGGCTGTTGATGCCCGACATCTTCGCGGGCCTGTCCATTCTGGCCGTGGCCACGCTCAGCGTGTACTGGAGGCAGCTGGCCTGGGCCGAGCGCGGACTGCTGGCGGCGGTGTTGTTGTTCGGGCTGCTGGCCCATGCCAGTCACGTGGTGGTGGCTGCCGTGCTGCTGCTGTTGGCCCTGGGCCTGCGGGCGTGGAATGCGCGCTGGCAAGGGCTGTCGGCGCCTGCGTTGTCGATGGTGGGGGCGTGCGTGGTGGTGGCCATCGCGGCGGAATGGGCCTTCGCCGCGGGCGTGCAGAAGGCGGTGGGCCAGCCGCCGCTGCGCCTGCCGTATACGTCGGCGCGCCTGATCGAGATGGGGCCCGGGACCGAATTCCTGCATGCACGCTGCCCTGAAGCGAGTTATGCGCTGTGCGCGTACCGCGCCCAGTACCCGACGGCCTGGGATGCCTTCCTGTTTTCCACCGACCCCGCGCTAGGCACCTTCGCGCTGGCCGATGCGGCGACCAAGCGGCGCATCGTGGCGCAGCAGTGGCAGTTCGTGAGCGAGGTGATCGCGTACGACCCGGCGGGAGTGTTGCGCGGATGGCTGGCCGACCTGACGCGGCAGCTGGTGTCGTTCCGGGTGGACGTGTGGAGCTTCGGGCCGCGGCAGTTGGCGATGTATGAAGGCCGCGTGCCGCCAGACACCTACACGGCGATGCAGGCGAGCCGGGGTTTGAACGATCCCGCCTACAACCGCCTGCTGACGGCGGCCACCTACGCCAGCACGATGGGCAGCCTGTTGTTGGCGTTGTGGTGGGCACTGCGACGGCGCGCGGGTGCCGCCGCGCAGGTGCCCCAGCGCATGGAGCAGGTGGCACGGCTGGTGATCGCGGGCGTGATGGCCAACGCACTGGTGTGCGCGACCGCCGCGTCCTGGCTGGACCGCTTCCAGTCGCGGGTGGTCTGGTTGCTGCCCTTGCTGGCGCTGACCGTGCTGGCCCTGGGGTGGTCGCGCCGGCGGAGCGAGCCCGCCACGGTCCATGGGGGGCTGCACACCGCGGCCGCAGGCCTTGAAGGAGCCGCGTCATGAGCAGCACCGCGTCTTCTACGTCCGGCGGCTTGGGTGTTCAGCGCGCGCGCTGGACCGATTACCTGCGCATGGCACGCCTGGACCACATGACCAAGCATGTGTTCATCCTGCCGGGGTTGGTGCTGGCCTGGGTGCTGCGCGCGCCGCCGCTGCAGGGGGCCTGGGTGGCCATTGCCCTGGGCCTGACCAGCGCCGTGCTGATCGCCTCCGCCAATTACATCCTCAACGAGTGGCTGGATCGGCAATTCGACGCCCACCACCCGGACAAGTCCAAGCGACCCGCGGTGACCGCCGCGCTGTCGCCTGTCCCTGTGTGGGGCAGCTATGTGCTGTGCAGCGGCATCGGCATGGCGGTGGCACTGCAGGCCGGGCCGGTGTTCGCGGCGACGAGCGTGCTGTTCTGGCTCTCGGGCGTGGTCTACAACGTGCGGCCGCTGCGCCTGAAAGACCAGGCCTACCTGGACGTGCTGTCCGAGTCGATCAACAACCCGATCCGGCTGATGCTCGGGTGGTCGATGATCGAGCAGGCGACGGTGGCACCGATGTCACTGCTGGTGGCGTACTGGATGGGTGGCGCTTTCCTGATGGGGGCCAAGCGGCTGTCGGAGTACCGCGAGATCGCGGCGGGACCGGGCGGGGTGGGCGTGTTGCATCGGTACCGGCGCTCGTTTCGGCACTACACGCAGGAGCGGCTGCTGATCTCGTGTTTCGTGTACGCGTTGCTGTCGACGCTGCTGGTGGGATTTTTCCTGGTGAAGTACCGCATCGAGTACCTGGTGGCCTGCCCGCTGGTGATCGCGATGTTCGCGCACTATCTCGCGCTGTCGCTGCGTGCAGGGTCCGTGGCACAAAAGCCCGAGAAACTGTTTCGCGAGACGCTGCTGATGGCGATCACTGGCGCCACCGTGCTGTCACTCCTGGGCCTGAGCTTCGTGCGCATTCCGCGCCTGCATGCACTGGCCGAGCCGCACTTCATCACGCTGGAGAAGGCGGAGAAGCGGCCATGAGCGGTTGCATCGACTGGGGGCGTATCGATCTGGTGGTGTTCGATGTCGATGGCACGCTGTACGACGCGAGCCGCCTGCGCCGGATGATGCTGGCGCAGCTGCTGGCGGCCGCCTGGAGTGAGCGCAGTCTGCACACCCTGCGGGTGCTGCGCACCTTTCGGTCGGTGCGCGAGGCGCTGGGGCGAGAGGAACATCCGGCCTTTCTTGACCTGCAGTACACCCGCACAGCGACACGCGCGGGATGCGATGCAGACACCGTGCGCGCACTGGTGCAGCAATGGATGGAGCAGCAGCCCCTGGCGATGCTGCGGGCGTGCCGGTGGCCGCAGGTCGAGGCGGTCTTTCACGGGCTACGCGCGGCGGGCAAGCCGGTGGCGGTGTGGTCGGACTATCCGGCCCAGGACAAGCTGCAGGCCCTGGGCCTGCACGCCGACTTGGTGGTGGCGGCCACCGACCCCGAGATCGCGCGGCTCAAGCCGGATCCGCGCGGGCTGCTCGCCCTCCTGGAGCGCACGGGCGTGCCCGCCGCGCGGGCGCTGATGGTCGGAGACCGGCTAGACCGCGACGCGCAAGCCGCACGGCGAGTGGGCGCACAAGCGTTGGTGCTGGGACGGCGCGCGCCGCCCGGCGTGCAGGCCTTCCGACGCTACGACGATCCCGTGTTCACGCCCTTGCTCGAGGCGCCAGCGCTGGCGAGTGCGTGATGCGCCGCACGCTGGGCGCCACGCTGGCCTATGCGCCGGGCTACATCCTGGCCGCAGGCCTGGCTGCGGTGGTGGACATCGGCGGCTTTCACTGGGTCGCGCGGCACCTGGACAACCTGGCGGCTGCGGCGGCCCTGAGCTTTCTGGTGGCGGCGGGGGTGAACTACACGCTGTCGTCGCTCTGGGTGTATCGGCGCGAGTGGCGCTCCCTGCGGCGCGCGAGCCTGTTCCTGCTGTTCGCCTGCCTGGGCCTGGGCCTGAACGCCGGCATGACCTGGTGGCTGGCCGTGACGCTGCCCGTTCACCCGACGCTGGCCAAGGTGGGCGGTGTGGCCACCGCCTTCGGCTTCAATTTCCTGGTGAACACCCGACTGGTGTTCGGCCGCGGTACGCGCCCTCAGGCCTGCCCTTGACGGTGCTTGCGCGGACGGCCTGCCAGCAGGCGGTCCAGCCAGGCAGCAGGCAGCACGCGCAGCAACGCGGCAACGAGGGCCATCGGCCAGGGGATGATGCGGTGGGCCACGCCAGCGGCAATGGCGTGCACTGCGCGGTCGGCGAAGTCGGCCGGCGCCATGAGAAAGGGCATGGGGTAGCGGTTGCGCGCCGTCAGGGGCGTGGCGATGTAGCCGGGGCTCACCGTAACCACCTTCACGCCGTGCGGGCGCAGCTCACCGCGCAGGGATTCGCAGTAGCTGATCACCGCCGCCTTGCTCGCGCAGTAGGCCCCATGGCCCGGCATGCCCCGGATGCCGGCAACGCTGGCAATGCCCACCAGGGTGCCGCCACCGCGGCGCACCATGGCGTCAATGAAGGGATGGAAGGTGGCGGCCACGCCGACGTTGTTGGTCGCGAAGGTGCGCACCATGACGTCCAGGTCGTCGCGGTGCGCGCTGTCCATGCCGATGCTGATGCCGGCGTTGGCGATGACGACGTCGGGCAAGCCCTGCGCCTCGATACAGGCGCGGCCCGCAGCGACGATGGATTCGATGTCGGCGACGTCCGCGACGTAGACGCGCGCGCGCTCGGGGCCCAGGCCTCGGGCATGCACCCAGTCGTGCAGCACCTCGCCTCGGCGCGCGACCAGGGCCAGACGCCAGCCGTTTTTCGCGTAGCGTTCGGCCAGCGCCTGGCCTATGCCGCTGGAGGCGCCGGTGATGAAGACCAGGGGCGCGCTCGTGTCGATGGCGTTCACGCGCATGGGGCGGTCAGCGCTTCTCGCCGGGCAGGATGGTGCCGCGCACCCGGCCGCTCAATTGCAGCTGCTGATCGAGATGGGTGTAGTCCAGGCTGTCGCCGGCGAAGCGGTGGCCGTCGCGTTCGAGGACCACCGGCCGGTTGGACTTGAGCTGCTCGGTGTTGACAAAGAAGTGCAGGAATTCGCCGCGCACCTCGACACGTGGCTGGCGCGGGACGTTGGCACCGGCGGCGGGCTGGCGGATCACGACCGCGTCGCCAAACAGCTGCACCTCGGAACCATCACCGTTGGAGAGGGCGCGCCGCGCAGTGGCGGTCGTGACCTGCCCGCGTTCGTTGTAGGCGCGCATGCGCGGCTCGTCGATTTCCAGGGTGTCGGTATCTGGATAGTGCCGGCCTTCGGTGCCGGAAACTTCGCTCCTGAGGCGGCCGGTGGCGTCGAAGCTGCGGACGGTGAAGTCACGCAGGAAGTAGTCGGGCTCGTGGGTGGCGGCGCGGGGCGCGGCCGCCGGCAGGAACGCGGGCGTGTTGCGCGCCAGCAGGTAGGTGGCCAGGGCCACCAGGCCCATGAGGACCACCGGCAGGTACACCGCCAGGCGGTCCCAGCCGCGGCGCAGGCCGCGCCAGGCCTGGCCCCAAGCCATAGCGCTCACGAATAGCGCTCCAGCAGTTGCGCGTAGCGGCCGCTGGCGACGAGCAGCAGGTCGCAGAACTCGCGCACCGCCCCATGGCCGCCGGCGGCCTGGGTGACGTGGTGTACGGCGGCACGGACTTGCGCATGAGCGTTGGCGGGCGCGGCGGCGAAGGCGCAGCGGCGCAGCACAGGCAGGTCGGGCCAGTCGTCGCCGATGGCGGCGGCGTCCTGCCAGCCCAGGCCCAGTTCGGCCAGGGTGCGTTCAGCGGCCGGGGCCTTGTCCTCGGTGCCGTAGTGCGCGTGCGTCACCCCCAGGGCGGCCAGGCGCGCGCGCAGGGGCGCCGAGTCACGGCCGGTGATGACCACCGGGGTGATGCCGCCTCGCTGCAGAAGCTTGATGCCCAGACCATCCAGGATGTGAAAGCGCTTGAGGGTCTCGCCCGCGTCGGTGAGGTACAGGCCGCCGTCGGTAAAGACACCGTCGACATCGAAGAAGGCGACACGCACGCCCTGGGCGGCGAGCAGACGCTCGGGGTCGAAGTTCAGTGCGGGACGCAGAGTCATCTCAGATGACCTTGGCACGCATCAGGTCGTTGCTGTTGACGGCGCCGCACAGGCGGCCGTCGTCATCGACCACCAGCACGCTGGTGATACGGTGCGCTTCCATCAGGTCAGCCGCCTCGACGGCCAGCTGGTCGTGGGCGATGGTGCGGGGGTTGGGATGCATGACATCGCGGGCCTGCAGAGCCCGCAGGTCGGTGCCTTTTTCGATGAGGCGGCGCAGGTCGCCGTCGGTGAAGATGCCCAGCACACGGCCGTCGGCATCGACGATGGCCGAGGCGCCCAGGCCGGCGCGGCTCATCTCGCGCATCAAGTCAGTGAAGGGCGCATCCGGCGCGATCCGGGGCACCGCGTCGCCCGAGCGCATCACGTCGCTCAAGTGCGTGAGCAGCTTGCGGCCCAGTGCGCCGCCCGGGTGCGAGCGGGCGAAGTCCTCGGGCCGGAAGCCCCGGGCGTCCAGCAGGGCCACGGCGAGGGCGTCGCCCAGGGCGATCTGGGCTGTGGTGCTGGCCGTGGGGGCGAGATTGAGGGGACAGGCTTCTTTTTCGACACCGCAATCGAGCACGATGTCGGCGTGGCGGGCCAGGGTGGAGTGGGGATTGCCGGTCATGGCGACCAAGGGCACGCCCTGGCGCTTGAGGACCGGCAGGATGGCGGTGAGCTCGTCGCTCTCGCCGCCATTGGAGATGGCCAGCACCAGATCGATCGCCTTGATCATGCCCAGGTCGCCGTGACTGGCCTCGGCCGGGTGCACGAACATGGCGGGGGTGCCGGTGGAAGCCAGGGTGGCGGCGATCTTGCGGCCGATGTGGCCGCTCTTGCCCATGCCCGTGACGACGACGCGCCCGCGCACGCCCAGAAGGGCCTGGACCGCCTGCGCAAATTCAGCCCCGGTGCGGCGCTTGAGGTCCTGCACGGCGGCAGCTTCGATATCGAAGGTGTCGTGGGCCAGGCGCAAGACGCGCTGCGCATCGAAGACGCCGGGCTGAGCGGGTGTGGCTGACATGCGCCTGATTCTACGTAGCCCACGGTGTCACAAGCCAGGCCAGGGGCAGGTGAGCGCCGAGGGCCGCTGCTCGGCCACGAGCGCTTAGGATCGGGGCATGTCCACCCTCGAACTCACGCTCCTGTACCTGCTGGCCGCAGTGCTGGGCGTGGTGGCCTGCCGGCTGGCCAAGCTGCCGCCGATGCTGGGCTACCTGGTGGTGGGCGTGCTGATCGGCCCGAATGCGCTGGGCCTGGCTCAAAACTCCACTGGGGTGAGCCACCTGGCCGAATTTGGCGTGGTGTTCCTCATGTTCGTGATCGGGCTGGAATTCAACCTGCCCAAGCTGCGGGCCATGCGCAGCCATGTGTTCGGGCTGGGCCTGTTTCAGGTGGCGCTGACCATTGCGCTGGCCACGGGCGGGATGCTGGCCCTGACGGCCCTTGCGCCGTCGGCGTGGCAGCTGGGCTGGCAAACCGCGTTGGCGCTGTCGGGCGCTCTGGCCATGAGCAGCACGGCCATCGTGGTCAAGATGATGGCGGAGCGGCTGGAGCTCGAGTCCGAGCACGGCAAGCGCGTGATGGGGGTACTGCTGTTCCAGGATCTGGCGGTGGTGCCGCTGCTGGTGCTGATTCCAGCCCTGGGCAGCCCCCCCGAGGCGCTGTTGGGCGCGATGGCGCTGGCGCTGCTCAAGGGCGCGGCGCTGATCGCGGTGCTGCTGGTGGGCGGGCAACGGGTGATGCGCTGGTGGCTGACCCTGGTGGCGCGGCGCAAGAGCGAAGAGCTGTTCGTGCTGAACCTGCTGCTGATCACACTGGGCCTGGCCTGGCTGACCGAGCTGGCCGGGCTGTCGCTGGCGCTGGGCGCCTTCATCGCCGGCATCCTGATTTCCGAGACCGAATACAAGCACCAGGTGGAGACCGACATCCGCCCCTTCCACGACGTGTTGCTGGGACTGTTCTTCATCACCATCGGGATGATGCTGGACTGGCGTCTGGTCGCCGAGCGCTGGATGCTGGTGGTGGTGCTGCTGACGCTGCCGGTGCTGTTCAAGCTGGCCCTGGTGACGGCGCTCACACGCGGGCTGGGGGCGTCCATGGGCGTGTCGCTGCGCACGGGCCTGTATCTGGCGCAGGCGGGCGAGTTCGGCATCGTGCTCCTAACGCTCACGCAGGCCAACCGCCTGGTGGCGCCGGAGCTGTTCAACCCCATCCTGGCGGGCATGGTGCTGTCCATGCTGGCGACGCCCTTCATCATCATGGGCAGCAACGCGATCGTGACGCGTCTGGTGGCCAGTGACTGGCTGCAGCAGTCGCTCGAGATGACGAGCATCGCGCGGCGCACGATCAACACCAGCAAGCACGTGATCATCTGCGGCTACGGCCGCTGCGGGCAGAACCTGGCGCGCATGCTCGAGCGCGAGGGCATTCCCTACATCGCGCTCGACCTGGATCCGGACCGCGTGCGGCAGGCCGCCGCGGCGGGCGATTCGGTGGTGTTTGGCGACGCGGCGCGCCTGCAGGCGCTGATGGCGGCCGGCCTGGCGCGGGCCAGCGCGGTCGTGGTGACCTACCTGGACCTGCCGAGCGCGATGAAGGTGCTGGATCTTTCTCGCGCGCATGCGCCCCAGGTGCCCGCCATCGTGCGCACGCAGGACGACCGCGACCTGGAGAAGCTGCGCGCGGCCGGCGCCACCGAAGTGGTGCCCGAGGCGCTCGAGGGATCGCTCATGCTCGCCAGCCATGCGCTGGCCCTGGTGGGCGTGCCGGTGCGCCGCGTGCTGCGTATCGTGCAGGAGCTGCGCGAGGAACGCTACGACCTGTTGCGCGGGTACTTCCACGGCGCCGACGATCCGGAGGGCGACAGCGACGCGGAACGTCTGGCCACCCTGAGCTTGCCGCTGGGGGCTCGGGTGGGTGGCCGAACGCTAGGCAGCCTGGCCCTGCATGCCATGGGCGTGCGTGTGGTGAGCCTGCGTCGCGGCAACGGGCACGCGGTCAATGTGGATGACGACCTGCTGCTGATGGATGGCGACACGCTGGTGCTCAGTGGGCGGGTCGAGCCGCTGGCGCGGGCGGAGGAAAAGCTGCTGGGGGGGTAGCCGCCGCCCAACGCTCGCTCACTTGCCGATGCAGAACTTCGAGAAGATCACTCCCAGCAAATCATCGGCGCTGAATTCGCCGGTGATCTCGTTCAGGGCGTTCTGACCCAGGCGCAGTTCTTCTGCCAGCAGGTCCAGGGCCAGGGCCTGCGGCGCCAAGAATTGATCGGCGGTCACCAGGTGCTGCTCCACGCGGCGCAGCGCGTGCACATGACGCTCACGCGCCAGCCACACGCCCTCGGCCGCGGACTGCCAACCCGCGACGTCCAGCAGCTTGCGGCGCAAAGCCTCCAGGCCTTGGCTCGTGCGCGCGGACAGGGCCATGCCGCCCGCGGGCGCGGGGCCCGGGTACGCGTCGGCCTTGTTCCAGACTTCGATCACCGGCACCTCGCGGGGCACCTGCTGCGAGAGCAGATGACGGATCTGCGCGTCGCCCGTCTGGTAGTCGGGCGTGTCGTGCCGCACCAGGTCGTGCAGGAACACGATCGCGTCGGCCTGCGCGATCTGCGCCCAGGCGCGCTCGATGCCGATCTTCTCCACCGGGTCGTCGCTGTCTCGCAAGCCCGCCGTGTCGATCACGTGCACCGGCACGCCCTCGATCTGGATCGCCTGGCTCACGATGTCGCGCGTGGTGCCGGCGATCGGGGTGACGATGGCCAGCTCCGCCCCTGCGAGCGCATTGAGCAGGGAGCTCTTGCCCGCATTGGGCTGGCCTGCGATCACGACGCGGATGCCTTCGCGGAGCAGGGCCCCTTGGCGTGTACGCTGCATGACCCCCGCCAGCCGCGCGCGCAAGCGATCGAGCTGGCCCTGGGCATCGGTCTGCTGCAGAAAGTCGATTTCTTCCTCGGGAAAATCCAGCGTGGCCTCGACGCCCATGCGCAGGTGTACGAGCGCGTCGCGCAAGGCGTGGATCTCGCGCGAAAACTCGCCGGCCAGCGAGCGGCTGGCACTGCGCGCGGCGGCTTCGGTGCTGGCGTCGATCAGGTCAGCGATGGCCTCGGCCTGGGCGAGGTCGATCTTGTCGTTCAGGAACGCGCGCTGCGTGAACTCGCCGGGCTGGGCCACGCGCAGGCCCGTCAGACGGGGTTGGCCCGTGGCCGGATCGGGTTCCGCCGCGGCTTCGAGGCAGCGCGCCAGCAACAGCTGCAGGACCACCGGGCCGCCATGGGCCTGAAGCTCGAGCACGTCTTCACCGGTGTAGGAGTGCGGCGCTGGAAAGTACAGGGCCAGGCCTTGGTCAATGACGGATTGATCGCCGGCGCGAAAGGGCAGGTAGGTCGCTTCCCTCGCGCGCAAGTTGCGGCCACACAAGGCCTGCACCAGCGGCTGCAAGTGCGCGCCCGAGATGCGCACGATGCCGACACCGCCGCGACCGGGCGCGGTGGCGATGGCGGCAATCGGGTCGTGGCGCGAGGCGAGCATGGGTGGGTGAGGCCAAGAGGAAAGGGCCGCGAAGCGGCCCTTTTGTCACTTGTTGAACTTCGGCAGGTTGAACTCCGGGGGCACTCCCATGCGGGTATTGATCAACCACTGCTGCGCGATCGACAGCACGTTGTTGGTGATCCAGTACAGCACCAGGCCGGCCGGGAAGACAAAGAACATGACCGAGAAGATCAGCGGCATGAACCACATCAGGCGAGCCTGCATCGGGTCCGGCGGCACCGGGTTGAGAGCGGTCTGCAGCAGCGTGGTGAGCGTCATCACGATGGGCAGGATATAGAACGGGTCCTTGGCCGAGAGGTCCTGGATCCAGCCGATCCAGGGGGCGTGGCGCATCTCGACGCTGGACAGCAGCACCCAGTACAGCGCGATGAATACAGGCACCTGCACCAGGATCGGCAGGCAGCCGCCGATGGGGTTGACCTTTTCCTCGCGATACAGCTTCATCATCTCTTGCTGCATCTGCTGCGGGTTGTCCTTCAGGCGCTCGCGCATGGCCATGACGCGCGGGTTGACGGCCTTCATCTTGGCCATGCTCTCGTAGCCCTTGGCCTGCAGCCAATAGAAAGCGATCTTGATCACGAGCACCAGGCCCATGATGGACCAGCCCCAGTTGCCGAGGAAGCCATGGAGCTTGTCCATCAGCCAGTAAAGCGGCTTGGCCAGGATAGTGAGCCAACCGTAGTCCTTCACCAGGTCCAGACCCGGCGCGACGCGCTCGAGCATCTTTTCTTCCTGGGGGCCGGCAAAGAAGGTGGCGGCGACGGCCTGCGTGGCGCCGGGCGCCAGCTCCTGTGCCGGGGTGATCATGCCTACCGCGTAGCGGTTGTTCTCGGGCTTGCGCACGAACAGTTCGCGCTGCACACCGCCCGGCAGGATCCAGGCGCTGGCGAAGTAGTGCTGCACCATGGCCACATAGCCCTGGGCTGACGACTTCTGGAAGTCGACCTTGTTCTTGTCGATGTCGGTGAATTCGACCTTCTGGAACTTCTGTTCGTCGGTGTAGACGGCCGGGCCCGTGAAGGTGGAGTAGAAGGCCGATTCGCCGGGCAGCTTGCTGCCATCACGCACCAGCTGCAGGTAGACGCGGGGCGAGACCGGGGTGCTGCCGGTGTTGATGATCTCGTGCTTGACAGCCACGTCGTAGGCGCCGCGCTGCAAGGTGTAGGTCTTGACCAGCTTGACGCCGCCTTTGTCCGGCGACTCGAAGCGCACCACGAGTTCCTTGGCGCCATCTTTGAGCGCGCGCTCGGCGCTGGCGGTCATGACCGTGGTGTGGTTGGGAAAGTCACCGCCGATCAGGCCGGTCTGGGCCACGTAATGGCGGTTGGCGTTGTCTTCGAGCAGGACGAAGTGGGTCTTGGAGGGCTTGCCGTCCTCGGCGTCGGCGGCGTGCTTGAGGAACTCGGCACCGGTGAGCGAGCCGCCTTGCGTGTCGAAGGTCAGGCGCATCACATCGGTCGTCACCGTGAAACGCTCGCGCGTGCTGGCGGGTGCTGCAGCGGTGCCCGCAGGCGGGGTGGCGCCGGGGGCGGTGGCACTGGCCGAGGGCAGGGTGGCACTCGCGGGGGTGACCGCCGCCGAAGCGACCACGGCCGGTTTGGGCGCGGGGAAGAAGGTCGCGGGTTGGCCGCTGGCGATCTGCCACTGGTCCCAGAGCATCACCATCGAGAAACCAAAAACCACCCAGAGGATGGTGCGGCGGATGTCGTTCATGAGGACTTCTTGGAATGGAAAGGGGACACGAGGCGCGTGAACAGGCGCGGCGGGTGCGCGGGCACCTCGTCGCGACCGCCTTCGCACCAGGGATGGCAACGGGCCAGGCGCGTCACCGTGAAGTAGCTACCCGCCAGGGCACCGTGGTCTTGCAGCGCCTGCAGGGCGTAGGCCGAACAAGTGGGCGTGAAGCGGCAAGCCGACCCCAACCAGGGAGACAGCAGCAGGCGGTAGCCCTTGACCAGGGCAATGAGGGCCGCGCGGATCATGGCTTCATGGCGCCGAACAGCTGCTGCAGTTCGGCCCGGACGGCCTGCTTGAGTGCCAAGGAAGTGGCACTGGAAAACTGCTGGCGATCAAAACCAGCGCGCAGACGCACGATGTGCGCAGCGACAGGCAGACGGTCAGCGTAATCCTGGGCCACGGTATAGATCTGGCGCTTGAGGGTGTTGCGGGTCACGGCGCGCCGGGCCCAGCGCTTGGGCACGACGGCACCGATCCAGGGCTGCGAAACCGGAAACAGGGACGCGGCGGCTGTCGGCTCGGGTCCAGCGGCAACCTCTGCCAGGCGGTGCAAAGCGAAGTGGGCCGTGCGCGACACGGTGACGCCACGGGTCATCACGGCCTGGAACTGGGTCCGGGTCTTGAGCCGCTGCACGTCGGGTCCGGGGTCAGGCACAGGCCACGACGGGCAACCGGGACAGGTGGCTGCCCAGGTTCCGGCTCAGGTTACAGCTCAGGCAGCCAGGCGCTTGCGGCCCTTGGCGCGACGTGCATTGATGACGGCTCGGCCACCGCGGGTCTTCATGCGGACCAGAAAGCCGTGGGTACGCGCGCGGCGCACTTTGGAAGGTTGGTAGGTACGTTTCATGTTCGTTCTCGGGAAAACCCACGATTATCGCGCAAAAGCAGTGCCGGACAAGCTGTCCGCCCTCGAATTTCCGGGAATTCCGTGTCCCACCCCGTCGCACCGCGGTTTGTGGACAAGTTCTTGATAAGTTACACTGCGCCGATTGCGACGATGAACAATATCCACAAAAGCGACCGCCAACGATGACCGAGGGCCCTTCACACAGCCTGACGAGCGGCGGACACCCGGGTGGAGGGGACGGCCTCTGGCTCGCCTGCATCGAACAACTCGCGCAGGAACTTCCCGAGCAACAGTTCAATACCTGGATCAAGCCCTTGTCGGCCCAGGTGTCAGACGATCTGTCCAAGGTCACCCTGTTTGTGGCCAACCGCTTCAAGCTGGACTGGGTCCGCGCCCAGTATGCCGGGCGGATCGCTGCCCTCCTGGAAAAGCTTTACGGGCAGCCCGTCCAGCTGGAGTTGGTACTTGCTCACCGAGAAGCGCCCGCCAGACCGTATACCGCACCAGCTGCCGCAGAGAATGTGCCGCCGCCTGAGACGGTCGAGCTGGCCGAGGATGCCGGTGCCACAGGGTTCAAGACCCGGCTCAATACCGCGCTGACTTTCGATACCTTGGTCGAAGGCACGGCCAACCGGATGGCCCGCGCCGCCGCCATGCACGTCGCCAGCACGCCGGGTCAGTTGTACAACCCCCTGTTTATTTACGGCGGGGTCGGCCTGGGCAAGACCCACCTGGTGCATGCTGTGGGTAACCGCCTGTTGGCGGACCGGCCGAACGCGAAAGTTCTCTACATCCACGCCGAGCAATTCGTTTCGGATGTGGTTAAGGCCTACCAGCGTAAGACCTTCGACCAGTTCAAGGAGCGTTACCACTCCCTGGATCTGCTGTTGATCGACGATGTGCAGTTCTTTGCCAACAAGGACCGCACCCAGGAAGAGTTCTTCAATGCCTTCGAGGCCCTCTTGGCCAAGAAGTCGCACATCGTGATGACCAGCGACACCTACCCCAAGGGCCTGGCTGACATCCACGAACGCCTGATTTCCCGCTTCGACTCCGGCCTCAC
>JACCDM010023289.1_pt1 | contig 26381 bp, 31 predicted proteins | sample 7445851 | NCBI WGS metagenome assembly JACCDM01 (sample SAMN15323438, study PRJNA562643) | freshwater metagenome | isolation source: river surface water | place: USA:Blue River Watershed | collected 2017-08-16
GTATTACATTAAACGGAAATACAAATACAGGTATTAGTTTAGAATCGGGTGCTATTAGAATTACAGGTGGCGGTAACGAGGCGATTGTTATCGATAGTAGTCTGCGTGTTCGTCGTCCAAATCATCCTGCGTTTGCTGTTAGTGCTACTAACGGATGGTTATATGCTAGTAACTATGGCGGAACAGGAACATTTGAATGCGGAAGTATTATGGCTTGGAACAACGCCGCACACCAAACAGGCGGATCAAACTGGAATCCAAGCAACGGACGTTATACAGCACCTGTAAGCGGATATTATGTTTTCCATACATGCTGGTACATGTTAAACGATAATAACAGTACGCCGAGTTATGTACATACTTGGATTGCACGTAATGGTAACGTGAGCTGGTTACCTGGAGGAAGAACTCCTTATAATATTAATATGCATGGTAATAGAAATAACTATGACGACGGATCTAACTATAGTGCAGTATTCCAGTTGAACGCAGGAGAATACGGTAGCGTGTGGATTCGTTGGCACAGTTACAACAGTCGTCACCATGCTGGTCACCACATTTTTAGCGGACATTTGATAGGATAATATAATGGCATCATATTCAAGTTTTAAGAAGATTACAAATGAAGCCATTATAGATGGCGCAGTAACAGCAACCAAATTGGCTGCTGGTGCAATCACTACTGCTAAAATTAACAGTAATGCGATTGCCACAGGAGATATTCAAGACGGTGCTGTTGGTACAACACAATTAGCAAGTAGTATAGACCTTAGCAGTAAGACAATGACTTATCGTCCGTTTGTTAACGCAGACTTTGCTAATAGTTCAGTTGCTGGGGGCAAACTTGCTTCGGGCGCAATCACAAGTAACTTAGGTTACACACCATTAAATAGAGCAGGCGGCACCGTATCAGGACAATTGAAGTTAACTAACGGCAGTACATCTTCCGTGGCTATCGGGCCAACAGGCGACGATAATACAGGAATTTACTTTCCAGGATCTAGTACAGTTCAATTTGTTAGCGGCGGCACCGCAGATTTGAACGTAGATAGTAGCGGCCGCACAAATGAACCCAATAGACCGGCGTTTTATGCTTGCGGATTAGGTGGATGGTATTACTGGAACAGTTTTGGCGGTGCAGGTTGGAGAGAACTTACAGGCATTGGTTGGAGTTTCCAAACTCAAGGCGGTGTTAGCGTTACTAGTAACGTTCGCGTAACTGCTCCGGTTTCTGGTTACTATTGGTTCTATGTACAAAGTTATTGGTACAACGATAACAACAGTACCCCAGGTTATGTTCACTGGAACATTGGACGCAATGGTGCACCAAATACAGCAGTAGGTGGAAGACATCCACATACAATTTTTGCTCACGGGTTGCCAGCACACCATGCACCTGGTATTATGGTTCCTGTAGAGTTTTATATGAATGCAGGTGACTGGGCGAGCCCTCAGCCGTATCAACCAAACGGTCCAGGACGTTTCCACGCTGACCATACATTATGGTGCGGATTCTTAATAGGATAATATAAATGGCAACATACGGAAGTTTTAAACGAATTGCAAATGATTCCATTATCGATGGAACAATACAAGCCGGTGACATTGCCGATAACGCCGCCATAGCAGGAGATTTTGCTCCAAATTCTGTAACAGCAACAGAAATAGGAACAGGTGCTGTAGGTACAACTCAATTAGCAAGTAGTATTGACATTAGCGGAAAAACTGTTACATATAGAACAGTAGTCGACGGAGATATTGCATCTGGAGCAGGAATCGCCGCAGGCAAGTTAGCCAGTGGCGCCGCAACAACTAATTTAGGATATACTCCATTAAACAATGCAGGCGGCACAATGAGCGGAGTGCTACGTGTTCCAGCAGGTAGTGTTAGCGATCCATCGATTAAAAGTGCTGATCAGTCAACTACTGGCATTTATTTTGATGCCGCAGACAATATAGTGTTTACAGTTGCTGGTACGCAGGCTATGAGAATCAACGCCAACGGCCATAAAACTACTCCAAACTCTATTATGTGGTTAGCATCTGGCACTACTGGCTGGACTTATGCTAACAGTTATGGCGGTTATGGTTGGAGAGAAATTGGTGGAGGTATGGGTTGGGACGTTTATCAGAGCGGCGGATCTAACTTTAGTACCGGTAACGGAAGATTTACTGCTCCTATTAGCGGATTCTATCACCTAACATGGCAAAGTTATAACTATAACGACGATAACAACACACCTAACTATATCCACTTAGGATTTAGCCGCAGTGGCGGCTTAGGTGCATGGACTGGAAGACATCCGCACGGTATCTGGATGCACGGAACACCTAATAACCATGCAGGCGGAGTTAGTATGAGTTTAGACTTATACCTAAACTCTGGAGAATACACAAGTCAGTACTTCTTCTGGGCAGGCGGCCCAAGTCGTGTACACGGAAGCCACAGTATTTTTGGTGGTTACTTAATTGGATAAATATTGATAAGAGAGATAAACATGCCACAGATTACATTTGAAATGACCGATACAGAAGCAATGGTGTTAGCGCACATTGCATTGGATCCATTAGATTATATCGACAACTTAGCCACATGGCGAGCAAGACTTGCTATGGACGAAATTGTTGAAATGGAAATTGCAAGAATGATTGCAGATCCTAATACACCTACAATTCCATCTTCAAGAGAAGAAATTGTAGAAAACGCAGTTTTAGTTCCAGCCGCAGAGCGTGAAGGACAATAATTATGACAAAAAGATTTACAGTTGAAGTAACAGACTTAGAGTGGAAGGCGTTAACATGGAAATACGTCGATCCACATCAACATATCGATGATTGGGTAACTGAGCGTGTTCGAACAGCAATGGACGAAATTGCTACTCGAGAAATTAAAAGACGTTTAGCAGATCCTACATGGACTGAACCTATCCCAGCAGATAAAATGGCAGTATTCGATAATTTAATATTAAAGAGTGCAATGCAACTTCAAATAGAAGATACTGCTAGAATTGTTGCTTTAGTAGCAGATCCTGATGCAGGCGCCGCAATGCCAGTACCAAGTCCAACATCAGTTAAACCAACATAAAAAATTAGCACTCACAAAAAAGCCGCTTAATGCGGCTTTTTTTTATTCCTTACCGTTATATATCTTTTCTTTTAGATATTGGTAATGCGTTGGCGACGATGCAGCCAATCCGTTGATATATTCCTTCTTTTGATTCCAATAATCTTGTGTTTGATTATTAAAGTATTCAGGAATACTACCGTTACGTCCTAGCAAGATAGAACTCATTACATTTAGTTGTGTCGGATTAACTGGCATAGTGTGCATACCAACGAAGATGTCCGGTACTCCGCCCATGCTAAAGTCTCCAGGTAAGTGATGACTTTGGATTAATCTGACAGCAAGCTCTCCTACTTGACTTGGCATTTGATTACCAGGTATTAACATGTTACTGTCCATCTCGATGTTTTCAGTTACATGTTTCCAATAAGGAGTATCTCTGCGTGAACTTAATGTGTAGTGGTAACATACAAAGAATTTGAAACTATGCATAATACCGCCGACAATATGATTAAAGTTATCTACATGAATTTTATTGATAGTATCATAATGTAATGTATGACACAATCTTAATAAAATTTCTTGAACACTTAGTAGACCTGTGCTTTCTAAAGGCTCAATGAAGCCATAACTCAAACCGACTGCTACTACGTTTTTATGCCAGCATCGTTCGTGTACACCGTTTTTAATTTTAATTAATCTAAAATCAAGAGCATCTACCTGCTCACGAGTACGAGGCTTTTTCATACGAGTCATGATGAACTGTTTAAATTCTTCTAATGCCTCTTCTTCGGTTGTAAATTGGTCGCAGAAGACATAGCCTTTGCCAATACGATGATAGAGAGGAATATTCCAGATCCAGCCATTGTCTACTGCAACACAATCTGTGACGTTTTCCATTTCAAGTTCTTTATCTTCATACGGAACTTGTACGGCCCACGCCCTGTTGTTAGGTAAGTGTTGGCTAAACGAGTCAAACTTAACACCTAATGTTTGTTCTAATAATAAAGATCTAAATCCAGAACAATCTAGATATAAATCTGCTTCTAAAGTGTCCCCGTTACGTAACTTTAGTCCGTCGACTTCGCCGTCTTCGTTGACTAAGACTTCATCAATGTGTTCTTTAATTGAAACAACACCGTTAGGTTCGCAGAAACGCTCTCTTAAAAATTCTCCAAACAATACAGCGTCCATGTGATATGCGGCATCGTTTTTAAAACTAAAGCCGGGCAACTGGCCGTCGGCGTTATCGTAAATTTTACTGTTTAAAATAAACGGCATTGTGCTGTAGAAGTTCTCATAAAAGTCTATGATTGGTGTGTCCGGCTGTTGAGTTTTCTTAACATACCAGTCAGCAACACCTTGTTGACAATTTTGTGTGTCTTTAATGCCAAACGGATAGTAAAACTCTTCGCCTTTTGCAAAAAAGTCTGTAAATTTAATAGATAATTTGTAAGTTGCCTTACAATATTCCATCCAATCGGCGTCTTCTAAGCCAAGTATTCCTAGATATTGATTAATTGTACCTAGAGTAGATTCGCCAACACCAATAATAGGCACATCTGGGCTTTCTACAACAGCAATTTCCTTATCAGGAAACTCTTTAGATAGCATAGCGGCGCTCATCCAACCGGCACTACCGCCACCTACAATAATAATTTTGTTGATTTTGTTCTTCATAAGTTCCTCTCTTCTGCGTTTATTTAATTTTGCAGTTTTTTCTTTAGTTAAGTCTTGGCAAAGTTATCTCTAAGGTAGTTAAATGATATTGAAATTCTAGAGTCTTGTGTATTATTAACTTCTACACAGTGGCTTAGCCACCCTGGGAATAATACTATTTTTCCTACTTTTGGCTGTACTTTAAAAAACTTATCAACTGTACGTCCTAAAGGAAATAATTCCATGTCAACGTAAGGTATTGGCGTTTTAAAAACAATATCTCCATCGTTGCCGTTGGTCTGAAAATAGTACGTTCCACTAATTACAGAATCTTGATGTTGATGCCACTCCTGTCTTTGTCCAGTATTAACTAAATTAATCCAACTATGACATAGTTTTGTCGGCATAGGCTCCCATGCTCCTATTTGACTAATGTATTTTCTAACATGCATTTCGATGTAGTTAGATAAGTTAACTAACTTAAAATCTTGTATAGAATTAAATCTTGCTTTGATATTAGTTTGTACACCGTCGTTCCATCCTACAGGATTTTCAAACCTGTCAGTTTCTAAGATAGTAGGGAGTAGTGTTTTAATTTCATTCTGTACTAAAAATGTTTCTTGAACACTACCTTGATACTCATATACAGGTGTTTGAAAAAGACTGTGTATCATTCAGTTACAACTTTTAAATTACCTGCTACAGAAATTCTCATCTTGTCTGTGCTGTAAAACGGATGAACCATATGATGTAACCCAGCAGGAAACATACAAATGTCCCCTTGATATGTTCTATCTGCGGCAATTGCTTCGCCGGATATATGTCCAAGAATGTCTGTATAAATGAATTCAAACATACCAGCTCGATTGACGTTGGCATTTTTTCCAGGACCAACCGGCCTTTCAAAATTTAAAAAATATGGTATTTCGATCCATATGACAAAACTATACATTCCAGCATGTCTGTGTACAGGATTAAATTCGTGACGCTCTTGAAAGTTGACCCATAAGGATTCTAACGCAAATCTATATTTTTTACCTTTTTCAACGTCAAAATTAGGATCAACGTAATTGTACTTCTGATTGTGCTCCATAGCCATAGCAACAACAAGCGGCTCTATTACTGAATTACTTTTTGTTAAAAGAAATTCTTTTCTAATATGTCCTGCTAACTCGTGATTCCATGGCGTTCCTTTGCTCCAGTCGCTTTGAATTTCTTCTATTTCTTCTTTAAGAACATTAATAATGTCGTCGCTGACACGCCCTTTAATAATGCCAATGTTACGTAAGTCAACAGTTTCTATATTTGTAATCATAGCACTAACTTAGTTAACCCTTCTTCGTCGCCTATTTCGCCTTTAAACCAAGTGTTAAATGCAAGGCTCACACGAACATGGTCTTCAGAAGATTGATATTCAACTCCGTGTTCGACATAACTAGGAAACAATACTAAATCGCCGACTTGCACGTTTACACCTATTCGACCCATATTCCACCAATTAGGTACTTTTGAAATATGAATGTGTTGTTTGATAGGATTAGCAAAGAAAATCATATCTTGTGGTATAGTATTCAAATAGAAAGATCCGCTAAGAATACTATTAGAATGAAAATGCTGATGGTGCCTGTCTCCGTGTCTATTAAAATTAATCCAACTCTGTGTAATATACAAGCTCATATTAGAGGTTGGAGAAATAATTTCTTTTAAGTAATCGTTGACGCAGTTTTGTATAAATGTTTTAACACCAAATAACGCCGGAGTGTTTAGAACCGAGGTTGTTGTTGCTCTAAGATTTTCGCTCCCAGGACGAGTCGTCCATGTTTCCATCTTAGATGCTTTAATCTCACCGTCGTTTAATGCTCTTCCTATATTTCGTTTGTATATAGGAATAGGAAACAGTCCACTAACAACAGCACCCGACTGTAACGGTTTAGAAAATTCTTCCATTACTCTCCTCGTTCTTGTAGCAACTTTTTACGTTTAAAATAGTGTCCATTAAAGGACCACACCCACGGTTGCACTTTTTCTAACTCTTTAGAATCAACGACATGCATTTTAATTTCTACATCTTTATCAGATAGCGGAATTATGTGAGCCATCTCCGTTCCTGCAGGAATGACAGTAGATTTTGGAAACATATTCTTAGGAATAAGCATATTAACGCTAGTCGTATGTTGGTATTTGTAATCTACAATGCCATTAATTACACGAGGTTTAAGATCTTCCTGGTGCCACTGAGTATTAGTGAATAAAAACTTTACTCCAGTTTTTTCTTTAAACTTCCACGGGCTAACAAATTTTAAGTGATAGTGATTCTTAATAGCACTACCCCATTGATTAGCGTTATGTGATTCTGCGGCAGGCTGAGGTTGCCAAGAAATGTCGTTGCCCTCTACACTAAACCACAGATCGCACCAGGACTGTAATATAATACCAGTTCTAAATAAACTGCTTACGCCTGGACATGTTTTCATTGTTCCTCGTTGCGGTCCCATGTGTTGTACAGTCGTTGGCAATGATTTCCAAAAACTTGGCATACGTTCGGACGCATGTTGGATAGGAAAGAATTTAGGCAATTCTTCTATATCTGTAAAACAGTCTAAATAAATCTTTGATGGTTTTTTAAAAATAGAAAACATATTATTTTGATGTATCCGGCGTCCAATGAGGACAATTTTCCTCTATTAATTTTTTACGTTTAAAATAGAGACCAACTTGACTAAAAGGATAGTCATTAATATCGTGGTCTATCTCATTCTTATCCGTATAGTGCATGTGAATGCGAACACGCTTACCTTCTACGTTAATCAACTGACAAAGAGCTTCGCCTGCTTGTATAGTATAATTTTGTGGATATCCTGATTTAGGAATCCACAAATTAACATTAGATGAGTGCTGATATTTGAACTCAATTAATCCGTTTGGAACAAAATGCCTAACACCGGGCTTGTGCCACCACGGATTAGTCATTAAAAATTTAGAACCAGTTTTTTCTTTAAACTTCCAAGGGCTTCCAATTTTTAAATGATGGAAGTCTTTAAAGACATTACTTTTGTTCCACTGCCAATCTGGGTGTTGATTGGCCATCTCTTCGGGCTCAATATATAAATTACCCTTGCTCCAGTCTAAATATAAATCGCACCAAGACGGAATAACAAGTCCTTCTTTAAACAACTCCGATAATCCAGGACAAGTACGTACAGTTGCTACAGTACTACCACTGGGACTTTTTGTACTAGTTGGAACGTCCTTGAACCATTTTGGTTGAAACTCGTCTGCATACTTAATAGGAAACAGTTCTATAATACCCTTATAGAACGTAAACATATCAATGTGAACTTCTGGTTTTTTAAAAAAGAATGTGAACATACAACTATATACCTAAAAAGGCACCTAGCGATACGTCTTCTTGGTATGAAAAAACTTAGAGTAAAACCCGTGCCATAGTCCATGCAAAAAGTATTTGAAACTACTTTTGGATCCAATTTTAGGATCAAACCCTGCTTCCATTTTCCATTCTTCGCGCTTAAACGGAAATACTACTACTAAAGGTTCTCCAGGCGGAATTGTAAAGTCTTTGTCTGTAGTTATTAACCCAATCAGTCCAACAAAGTCGTCGTGTTTATCTGTATCGACAATGGCAGGAAACATTTGAAACTCTTCTCTGAATAGATAATGGGGCTGATATATTAAACAACTATATCCTGGAGGAGTCCTAATTAACCACTCTTGATTAATTTTAAAATAATGATTCTTTTTACCATATAATTCAGTAGGCGCTTGATGCCACGGGTGAGCACCTACATAATTTTTTTTGTTACACTCTAACTGAAAACTATGAATGCCGTCTTTTTCAAATGGCCATGCGTTGATTTCGTAACTATTTCTTAATACATATCCAGATGTTAAGTAGTCTAACACCGGCATGCATCTTTTAATAGACGGTACTCCGTCGTTGTCGATATAGTTAGGAACTTTACTAAGTGCTACAGGGATATTTTTATACCACTCGGGTACTATCTTTGCCGCAGGTATAGGAGGAAACTCTTTATAAGAATCGTAGTCCTCAGATATAAATTTAATATCAACTTCTTTTGTCATATAAAACTCTTAATTTTATGAAACAATCTTTTATAAGCATTCCACACATAAAACTTTGACTTGTCAGCCAACGGTTCGGTATTAATTTTCATATCCCAATCGTCTCTTTTGAATGGAATAACTTGTAATAGTGGAGTACCTGGCGCAATTCTGATAGTTTCTCTTGCATTTAAGTAACCGACCAATGGTATAGGCAAGTGATATGTGTCAGTATCTATAATGCCCGGTAATATTGTAAAACGATTTTCATTCAAATAAAACGGTTGCATAACTAAGCAACTATAACCGGGTGGTGTCTTTATGCCCCATGCTGTTTTAATTTTAAAATATGCACGTTGTTTTTTCCCTTCATTTACTACAGGGCAAGCATTTTCATAATAAACAGCCAACGCTTTTCTGGCATATATGTTTGACTCGTGTTCCGATTCTACTATAGTCCTGGCTGTTCTGATACGCAAGTCGTCTCTAAAATTCTTTAATCCGACTTCTAATTCTAATTCATACGAATTTTGAATAATATATCCAGAATTAATGTAGTCCATGGCTGGCAAACAAATCTTAACATTACCCAGTGGCTCTTCGTTTATTTTATATTTTTCTTTGCCGTCGGGAAGATTTGCAATTTCGTCAGGCACACAGTCTTTGGCTGGTTTAGGAGGCCAATATGTTGCTACGTTTGTGTCTGTACAAAAAAATTCTATATTCATTTAGATGAGTACGTTATATTAAATGCCAAATTAATTCTTTCCTTGCTAATAGTATTTGGTTCTACTCTGTGCAACAAGTAGGAAGGAAACAAAATAACATCGCCGTCTTCTGGATGATACTGCATAGTTCCATTATAAAACCAGCACGGGTGGTTAATTTTATATATGTAATTCATTGGCTGGAACTCTATCATTCCGGTATCTGTTGCTTGTAAGTAAATTACACCACTTAACACAGATCCAATGTGTGTATGAGATATGTTAAATCCATCCTTTGAGTTAACATTTGCCCAATAATGTATTAGAGGTTTATTATAATCAAATCTATCAGCAGGATTTTCGTTCCTAGTCATAATAGCAGAATCGGGCAACGAGTTAATATAATGCTCGAACGCTGTGAGTATTAAGTCTATGACGTAATTGTCGCTGAACTTAGGGTGTCCTCGCCAGCAATTCTTCTCGCTACCTGAGTCATCGTTATTAGCACTTTTATGTTCGAGTATTTCGGATATTAGTTTTTTACGAATCTCGGGAGGTACTGCATTTTTTATTTGAAAAACATTAGAGTACTCTATAATATCAGATTTTGTTTTCCACCCAAATGTATTAACCATAATCTCTCTTAAATGTTATTATTTTAGTATGCCACTCGAATGTAACACCAATTGATATTCTCCAACCTTCTGTTGGTGCAAGTGCTTGATGCGCATAGCAAGCAGGAAAGACTACAATCTTACCTTGTTGAAATTTACTTCTTGCTACTTCTATTTTAGATGCCATCGATTTATAAAATACAGTATCCCCAGAACTGTCGTTAACATAATAAACGGCAGTCCATAAATTACCGTCGTTGTCAGTATCGATATGAGGTGCAGGTGTTTGTGTAGGCATCTGACCATTAACAGAAATTCTTTGTAATTCTATAAATTTACCATTAGGATCTATCCTTGGCAGAATATCTGCTTGTAAGCAGTCGCAGATGTTTTGTACCAAAGGAGGACTAGGTAAATTTAAACCTTCTTCACGTAGAAATAACATCTTACCAAAATATGGAGCGCCGTCATCCATAGTAGCGGCATGGTGTCCATATTCAAATGCAAACTTTTTAAAAGATTTGTCTCCCGATGTTATTGCCCACTTAGGCAGTGCATCTGGAAACTCAAATATAAACTCTGGATTTGCAATAATTCTTGCAAAAGGTAAGAACGCACTCATCGCGGATTTACTCTAAAGTTGCCTGCTATTGAAATCCTAACATCGTCAGAACTATAAAATGGATACACTTGATGGTGCAACTCCGACGGAAACAAGCACATACGACCTTCCCACTTTTTATCTACCGGCAAATCTAAGGTAGTAATCTTACCTAATGCATCTGTATATAAAAATTGAAAATATCCTGATCTATTTTTAATAGTAGTAGGGTTAGGACAATGATCTGTTTCTTCTTCTATAGAAAAAGGAACATCGGCCCATATTACAAAACTAAAAATGCCTGAGTGATTATGAACAGGTAGGAATTCTCCTTTTCTTTGTACATTGATCCACAAACGTTCAAGTTCAAAATTAACATTCCCATCGGGAAGTAAAGTAGCAAAATTAAATAAACGACCAAAGTACTGATATTTTTTTTCGTGTCCGTCGATTAATTTTCTTGCTTCTGCCTCTATGTCTTTTGCAAGATCTTCGGGGATCATAAAATTGACATCATACGACTCGAGTCTTCTATGAAACTGACGTAGCATATCGTGCGATGTGTTGTCAATAAACTTGTCTTTTACGTCTCGACATAATTTTTTAATCCTCTGTACTAAAAACGGATTAAGATTTTCTACAATAATTCCTACGTTTGCTAAATCGCCGTAATGCATTTTACTTCCTCATAAATTCTATAAACTTATCGTAGCTCATAGTAGACTTTGCTATTTTTAAGTGTTCGGACTTATACTGATTTAATAGGACAGACCCGTAATCTCTTATAGCCATGCCGTTAATCTTTTCTTTTACAGCATCGAGCTCTTGCGACATTACTGATGTTGACAAGTTTTTAGTACCAAACATGATATAACTCCAAAGACCCCAATCAGTACTTCCGAGATATTGGTTAAAATCTTTGTTTGATGGCATCTTTGTTTTTGACATTTCCAATATATTTCTTGTAAACTCTGTTTGTGTAGCACCTGTTTTAATAAATTTCCAAAACTCGCTATCAGTTCTGCCGCCCATATAGTGGACATTTAAGAAATCTTTAAAATCGTCGTACATCTGCGCAGTTCTTTTATTATAGATATTACTACTTCCTGTGTTTACAGTCAATTCTTTAGTGGGCTTTAAATACTCGAATACAAAATTTAGTAATTGAACTATGGTACTATGTATTGACGTTGCTTCTAATGGCTCTGCAAACGCAGAACACAACCCGATAGCAAGGCAATTTTTAGTCCAAGCCTTGTTTAGTCTTCCTGTATCAAATTTTAAAATTCTAATAGGAGTAATTTTTCTGTTTAGTGTTGTTTCAATTTCTGCTTGTGCTTGATCCGCAGTTATAAAGTCGTCGCAAAATACATATCCGCAACCTTTTCGTTTCATAGTTGGGATTTGCCACATCCAGCCTGAACTTTGTGCCCATGCTGTAGTCCAGGGTTCGGGGACTTCGTCTTCTTCGTAGTCTAATAAAAACGGCATAGCAGAATTTACAGGTAAGTTATTTTTGTAACTAACCCACGGCACTTCTAATCGTTTAACTAACACTCTTGCAAACCCACTAGCATCTATAAAAAAGTCTCCTTTGACAACTTTTCCCGACTTCATTACAAGTGAGGAGATATGGCCGTTTTCAGATAATTTTACTTCCGTAATTTCGTCATCGATGTGTGTAACATTGTCGTTTTTAAGAACTACTTTTTTAAAATAACGTCCAACATCGTGAGCATCAAAGTGTAGTGCATGGCCTACATCGGCAAAATTTTGAGTTATACTATTAAAAGGTGATGCATTATGTTCCATCATGATGCCAGTTTTGTTTAATAAATGCATCTTATCAGACATTGTTTCGGCCTGCACACAAAATGTACTGTCTAATATACCGCCTGAAGTTGGACTTCCAACCAACGGAGCAAAATACTTTTCTCCAACAGTATGCCAGTCCTTGTGCATAATACCGTATTTTATACTTGCACCTGTTTCTTTCATAAACTCATATAGGTTGCAACCAAAGTCAAACATGTCTCCGCGTATAATAGATGTAAGCAACCCTGTTGATCCTTCGCCTGCACCTACTATTCCTATAGTAGAAGATTCAATTACGGTTACTTTATGCAATGGATGTACTTTATTAATCATTAATGCGGCTAACCATCCTGCTGTCCCGCCTCCAACAATAACAATATTCAATTTCCGTCTCCGTCGTCAACACGCATCATAATATTCAATGCAGTAGTGATTCTTAAATTTCCTGCTGTATAATGAGGAACATAGTGATCTAACCAACTAGGAAAAAGTACTAAATCGCCTTCCTCTATTTCAGGCATACGCTGAAAATCATAAAAGCATTCCGGCAAATAGTCAAAGTTTTTAGTTGGAGTAGTTCCTTTAATATATTTTCCGTTGGGATTTTTAAAAACAGTAGCGTTGTTCTCTTGCCCTAACTTAACATAATGTACGGCTGAAAACTGTATAGTAGTAGGACCGCCCATATGGTCGTGATTAAATGTAGCAGTATTGCTAGTACACATATTGTACCAGCCTTTCATTTTAAACTGCCAAGGATATCTTTTAAAATCAAAACCTATATTTTCTAATATCTGCTGAATGTCTGGTTTATACCATTCGTATAGCATTGGCCAATGACAATATGCGGCATCTCTAGTAAACCCGTAATCAGTTAATGTATTTTGTACAGGGTCGTTTGGACCATACTTTTCAAAATGAGGATAAACGTTATCCATAAAATACTTTTTAATTTGTTCATGTTTCGTGACTTTTATTTTATAAAGTTCTACAGGAAACATTGTAATTTTTTCAATGTTAGTCATCTTGTTTCTCATATACGCTAATATTCATAGCAACAGTTAATCTAGGTTTTTCGCTTACTTGTTTCATTACAGAATGCGGTACATACGCAGGAAAAATTATTAAATCGCCTTCTTCTACATTAAGAAATTTTTGTAATTCTTGATAATCTGTGGGTCTAAACTGATCCTTGGTAGTAGGCTGTAATGTTTTTAATATAGACTCTAAAGGATTATAAAACACAGTAGATGCATGTTCGTTTTTATCAAATATAACATAATGCACGGCAGCATACGAAATAGGAATTGGGCCGCCTAAGTGGTCGTGAACTTCTTGGTAGGAGTCTTTAAAAGACAAATTATACCAAAAATTTAATCGATGTTCCCAAGTATGTAATCTAGAAAATCCCGCCTTGTCTAAAAAATCTTTTATATCTTTACCATAAAAATTTGAAAATGTTTGATGATCTAATTTAGGAGCACCTGGAAAGTAACTACTAAACAAGTTTCTAGAAGGTTCATTGTATCCTTGTTGTTCATATGCGGGAACAACATTGTCCAACATCCATTGTTTTATTTCATTATGTTTAGATGCTCTGAGTTTATACATTGGAACTTCAAATAGCGGAGTTTTAAATATCATACATCCTCCCATTTAAAGTTAAGATTAACCTTTGATGTGTACTCTCTTTTAAACCCCTTGATGAAAAATACAATACTTTTTCTAGGAACAACGGATTCTAAATTATATCTATTTGGCCTATGATAGATTCTTGCATCGTAAGAAATTAAACGATTGTATAAATTTCCAACTCGAAGAGTTTCTGTAAAATGTCTATGATTACTTTCTAAGTCAGTAATATATGCTTCTGTTGGAACTCCTGTGACGTTAAATTCTTGCCTAGAGTTAAAATCTTTAACAGGAAAATCTCCTTCTGTTGATTTTACAAACATGGATGTTCCTGTTTCTAACGACAATTCTTCTTTAGTCATATAAACAACACCTGCTAAATCGGCATCGTCGCAATGAATCCATCCTTCGTTTACTTTAGTTTCATTGTAAACTTGATTAATGTGAAACCTAACATCAATCATAAATCCGTAAATTCCAGGATATATTTCGTCGGCAATCTTTTGAGCAAAGAATAATCCAAAGTTCCTTGTTTCTTCATCTACGGATTCTAGTAAATTGTGCGTTCTTATACCTGGGTATGAAGGTGAATTAAAAAATTGTTGCTTGCTGAATAACGCCAACACCTTATCAGGATTTTTAAAAAAATCATTTTTACAAATCATGTAGTTGTTAAATGTATTATTCATTAAAACGTCCAAGTAACAAAACTATTTCTAACACCGCTTTTTACTTTTTCAACTCTGTGAGGATACAAGTAGTTAGAAGGAAATACAACTATATCTCCTTTCTTTAATTTTAAATCTATATCTTTGCAAATAATAAATTCGCCGCCTGTAAAGTCGTCATTAAGCAATCCTACTAACGAAGTAACAGGTATTCCTTTATTGCCAACGCCAAATAATTCGTATATATGGTCGTGGTGTGTTTCAACTAAAGTGTGAGGCTTGCATCTATTAAACCGAACAGGACTACAAGTAGTAACTCCCGTTTCTGCATTGTATCCAGGAAAACTATTATTTTTGTTAATGTACTCGTTGTATTGCTTCATTGCTTGTTCAATATACGGCATCAACTTTAAACTTTGTTCTGTTGTTGAGTCTAAAAATTCAAATTCTGTTGGCGGGAAGTGCGTTGCAGTTGGGCGACTAAATCCAGGATGATAAGAATGTTTAGTCCACTCGTTGTTGCTGTTAACTTCGGCCATAACATCGTCGCATACCTCACTGGGTATTAGATTAAACACACAAACAAAATCAATTAACTTATCCATTACCATGCCCAACTTACAAAACTATGACGTACACCTTTAGTAACTTTTTCAACTCTGTGTGGATACATAAAAACAGATGGAAAAATAATGATGTCGCCGGCAGTTAATTTTACTTCGTAGTCTTTAAAGAAGATAAAGTTTCCACCTTCGTAGTCATCATTTAAATGACCAACTATGCTAAGTGTAGGAATACCTTTACGCTCGCCGTCGAACAGACTGTGTATATGGTCGTGGTGCGCTTTCATTAGTGTATGGGTGTTATATCTGTTAAATCTAACAGGACATGCGATATGTAATCCGCAGTTTGAAACAAATCCTTCAAAACTATTATTTGTAGTAATCTTTTCTTCATAGTTTTTAAGTGCTTCTCCCATGTAAGGATACAAAGTTGCATTTTGCTCAGGGGTAGATTCTGCAACGTCTAACTCAGTAGGAGGGAACGTTGGACGGTCTTTTATAACACCGTAGTTTTGCCATTTATGTTTTTCCCAAACGTTGTTAGCAGTAATATCTTGTATCATGGATTCGCATACATCTTTAGGTATGCAATTCTTAACTACAATATAATCTTTTAAATTTTCTAACATTAGTAATCTATTCCTATACTAATTCCAGCACGTGGCTCCAACGGTGTTACTTCGTGTACCATTAGTCTTGGCACATAAATTATGTCTCCTGGCGACAACGTATAGTCTGCGCCGTCAACATGCCATTTAGTAGATCCTTGTACTTGCCAAAAGAAAACATCGGCATTGTCGTTGTGTGGCCCAAATGTTTTAGATATTTCTAATAAAGAAATATAGCAGTGAGCAGACACTGGGCGACTTGTTGTTTTTTTAATTTCTTCCAACAACGGTGTTACTTCTGGCATAATGTCTGCGTCAAAGTACACAAAGCCTAAGTTATCTAACATTTTCATCTTTGCGCCCGATACTATATTTCTATTAAGGTGTTTTAAAATAGTTCCCCAAGACGGTGTTTGCATAACAACACTTCTAAAAATGTGGTGTTTAGTTTTATTGTCTAACACTTCTTGTAAAAACTTATACATTTAAAACACCGGCATAAAAGAATGAAAGTTAGTGTTAATATGATCCTGGTCTTTCCAGTCGCTAACGTCAAACGCTATAGTGATGCGTTCTCCTAAAAACGGTTTATTAACAACTACTCTGTGCATACGTTCGCTTGGGCCGATATAAAGTTGCCCTACTTTATTTTCTATAGAGTGGCCTTCAAACTCTGTGGTTGTATCTTTAGGATCGATACTAACATACCCGTGACATACAGAAAGTTTGTGATTATGCCAATCTAATACCTGAGAAGCCTGATGAAAATTTAACCAACACGTCATCCATAGCGGTCTGTCGTCCCCAACATATTCTCGTATTTTTACACTAATCTCTTTCCATAGACGATAGAATGCCACGCTTGAGCAACTAACATTAAACAAGTTATACGCCCAATATGCCTTAGTAGTGTCTTCAAATCCGTATGTTCTAACTATTGCTTTGTGTAATTCTACACACTGATTTATGAATAACTGTTGGTTATTCTTTACAAGGTCAATCTGGTGTATTTGAAAGTCACTGCGACTCAGACTGTTCGTCATCTTCTTCAACAATGGCCCAAATGTCGCCTTCTGGCATGTTATAGAATGTGTGTTCTCCAACTTTCATTTCGCTACCAGCAAATGGGTGAAACAACACTTTTGTTCCTACCTTGAGCGTTGTAGGAATAAACACACCAGTCTTTTCTGCATACTTGCCAGGACCGGCTGCTAAAATTGTTCCGCGAGTAGCACGTTCTTGTGCCGCATCGGGGATAACAATACCGCCTTTGGTAACTTTTTCTGGTTCGTCTCGCTGAACAATAACTCTATCATGAACAGGTTTTAGTAACATATAAAACTCCTTTTCTACGGATATTTATGGGTCATATCTGCAATAAACAGCAGATTAGAGCAATAAATATTTTCCAAATGCAAAAACTTATATTTCCTACACGTATCGATATTCATGATTTGTCCGGCGAACCAGATTGGGAAAATTTAAAGAAACTAATCCGTCAACACGAGCAACAAATTCGTCCCCATGGTTTAGTAAGCGATGCAGGAAGTTCTTACGGAACACCAATGACTCCAATTCTTAGCCACTTTAGTGTAAGAAATTTAAGAAAGAAAATTGAAGATTTGGCAAAGCAGTACGCATTAGATATGCAAATGCCACCTGTACAAATAACCAATAGTTGGTTTAACATCATGGGGCAAGGCCAATCTGTTAAGCCACATAGGCACGAAGTAAGTGTATTTTCGGGAGCATTATATGTCGAAGCGCCAGAAGGATCAGTGCCTTTAAACTTCCATAGTCCGTTGGCACCTTGCAGAATGGCAGAAATGTTATTGGGCTCTAATGACTTAAATGAAAATTTTCATTCAGTGGAATGTAAAGAAGGGCAACTAGTTTTATTTCCTAGTTGGCTAGAACATAGCACTAATGCTAACAAAAGCGACAGACGTGTGGTTGTTAGTTTCAATACAGAATACGGTCCACCACATGTAGTCAGCGAAGTGTACAATCGCTGGCGTTTATCAAATTAAATCAATAACATCAAATATAGTTTGAAGTTTGGTTCTAATAGTTTTATTAGTAAAACTAGAACGCAATCCTTGATGTAACGGCTTTGGTGCACCGTCCATTGTTGCCCATGCCCACCCAGAATGCTCTGCACTTAGCGTTGGAATAAATTCCTCTTCTATGACACACAAGTAAGTATGAAAGTTGAATACGCTGTCGTTGCTAACAAACGATTCAATTGGAATGGTTTTTATGATTTTAGGCGACTGACCTATTTCTTCTTCAATTTCTCTTTGAAGACCTTGCCATGCTGTTTCGCCTTCGTTGTTAGTACCGCCCACTAATCCCCAAGTGCCGGCATGTTTACCTTCTGCTTTTTGTAACAGTAGAAAACGTTTTGTAGTTTTGGCATAGAAAAGTGCGCCGGAGCAAACAATCTGATCCTTCATGCACTTACTTATTTTAGAATATTAAACGCCAAGTACCTTTAGGATATTCGCCTTCGAATGATTTTGTCCATTCACCGTCTAAAAACTTGTATTGAATACTAGTTCTTAAATTTGTAATGTAAACTGGAGTTCCTTCTAACTCAGGATCGGCAGGATCCAGTACAATTTCCCAATGTGTTCCGGCCCACTCGATAATACTGTTTGCTGGGGCGATAAAGTCTGTACCGTCTTGATTTTTCCAAGCATCGCCGCCGACGTAGTTTAATCCTTCGTTGACACCGTCGCCGATGTTATTCTCAACGTTGCCAATGCTTTCAAGAATAATATAACGAATAGCACCGTTAGAAACATCCGGCCAATCTAAATTGTTAGTACCGTTGATACGAGGTCTAGGATTGAATCTAGTTGGATCGATAATGGCATCAACTGATCCGCGCAATACACTATTGTTTGCATTAGCAATTAGTGTATTAGTTGGGAAAGTATCTGTGTCCCAATTTACATGAAGTATTGTGCTGTCGTCTGCATCTTCGCTAAGAGTTCCTACCACTTGGTTTCCACTTTCTTGAATTAAAAATACTTGACTAACACCTGCTCTAAACTTGCCAGGATACTGTTCAAAGATATAGTTCCAACTAATATCGGCACCTATCTTTGTAAACACTTGATCCGCAGTATCGTCTTCGCTAACAGGATTGATTCCTTTTAGTAAGGTTAGTTTGTTATTATATACTAATAAACCAAATCCGCCAACGTTATTATATTCTGTAGCAACAGGTTGCCCGTTGACAAAATCTGGTGTAACGTTGCCTGTGGCATCGAAAATATTCATCAACACATCTGTTACAACACCGAGTTTTTTAACTTTTGTCGGAGGACTAATCCATATAGGTGTTTCAAATGTTAGCGTGCCAATGTCAATTTCTGTTTCATTGCCCATAGGAATACTACGACTACTAAACGTAATGTCTGTTAACTCGACAACAGTTAAACTAGTCCAGTCTAAAAAGTTATCAGTAGTTTGTATTTCTAAACTAGGATTAAACAACATTAGAATCTGCTCCATGATTTGTAATTTCATGTCAGTGTTTGTTGTCCAGATATCTGCTTTAACTGTTAACTTATAAGGAGTTGGCATTAAACGCTCAACTGTATAGTTGTTGCCTTGCTTTTGAGTGTACTCGCCTGTATTTTCGTCAAACTCTCTTTCGCGAATATGAACTTTGCTAACGTATGTTGCGTCACTTAATCTTGTTTTATCCATGGCAAGACCTGTAACATAAACTGCAATACGTGGCGCACTTTGTAATTTGTTTTCGCTGTTATCTTTAATGACGGCACCGACTTGTCGTGTCATGTCGCCGTACATTACTGGTACAGTTTTTTGTGTGCCGTCTGCGGCTTGATACTTAAATCCGCTTAACATACGGATTGTTTGGCCGATGTATCTTCTTATTTGACCGTCATAAAACCATTGCATTAGTTGTCCGCCTGTGGTCTAAGAGCCTTGCTAAGGCTTTGTCTTTGTGTTACTACCTTGTCAAAGATAGTATATCTAATAACGCTGTTATCTGCTACAGGATGTCCAATAGTAAATCCTAAACTTCCGCCAACATCGTTAAGTGTAATTTTAGTTGCCTTGCTTTGTTCATTTAACCAAACTTCAACAAGGTAGTTTTTATTGTAAGCAACGTTTGTAATTATGTCTACTGAGCTAGTATTCATAACTAAATCTTGTGTAATACCTCCGCTTTCCCAGATAGGATCGCCCAACAAGTCGATATAAACAACATCTGCGGCAAGTTGATTGATACCAGATTTCTGTGTATTATTAACAAACGAAGTCTTTTGTGTTTGACGGTTGTCGTCGCTGTTGCTCATAGTCATGCGTACATTGTCTTCCTGTTTGACCCAACGTCTTCCATCGTATCTAAACATACGATTAGGTAAAAAGTCTGTACGTAAGAACATATCGCCTGTGGCCGCTCCACTAGGAAATTGTATTCCGAATCCAAATTGTGCAGACACTTGACCTTCTGGTATAGTAATGTCGTCGACATTGACCATAGGACCGTTAGGTGGTATTCCGTCGCCAATTAAGTAACCGGTGTAACCTTCTCTTAGCGGTAATGCGTTCGAATCAATAGTGTTATCGACGGCAATATTTTCATCTGAAGTAACTAGTGTTAAGTCAACTTCACCTGTGTTTTCATCGACTTTTAATGTATAGTAGTGCGCAGTATCGTACCCGCTCTTAGGAGCATCTGCTTCTGCTTCTGCTATAACTGCATCATTGATTGCTTTTTCTTTTTCGTACGTGCTCATTAAATCACGTAAAGTATCTGTGGTACTAATTGTATAGTAATCTGCCCATTCGTCGGTAACAGTTGGCTCGATACTAGTAGTGGTTACTCCCGGAATATTACCAACAATTTCTTGTGTTACTTCATATAACACACCTTTGTATTTTACAATTTGACCAGGGTAGTAATTTGCTAATGGGTCGTAGTCTCCGGCAAAATTATCTATTTCTGCCGGACGATCCAAAATGTCTTTGTATTCTTGACTATCGACTATGCTCTTTAATTTTACACGATATAAGTGTGGATACCAAGTAGCACTAAATCCTTCTGCGGCACGGTTTACGTCCTCTACTACATAAAAACGTTTTAGTGCTGTGGCATAATCGTTTGCCGCATACTCATCTTTTAAGTTAGGCAATTCTATAACGTCACCTGGCATAATTTTACGTCCTAGCATATCAACACTACTGTTAATATGAATAGTCATAAAAATTGTATCGTTGCTCAAGAATAAACCGAACTGACTTAAATTAAAATCAATATCTTGTGTTTGATAGTGTCCGCGAAGTGTGTAAACATCTGGATCGTATTTTCTATCACGATTTTCTAAGAACAGCAAATCTTGGATTTGTGTGTGATCTTTTACAGTTGTTCCGTCGTCTGTGCCCACATATTTGTGTACAAAGACGTCGACACCGCCCACTTGAAACATCTCGTAGACTGTGCGGTCGAAAAACTTGTAATCCTGTGTTTTTTCGGGTCTATAAAGGCTTAATCTTGGCATAGTAATATATTTATCGCTACGATAAATACTGATAACGAGCTTTCCGGGACGAAAAACATGGCAAAACTAACAATTAACGTGGGTTCAGCAGTAAACGCTAAAGATGGCGATACTGTTCGAGACGCTTTTAACAAAGTTAATCAAAACTTTACAGAATTATACGTTCTTGCAGGGCAAGGTTCTGCGGCAGAACTAGAAGAACTAGCGCAAGATTATGCGGCAGCAATGTTCACTAACGGTACACACAGTGGTATAACAGCCACGTACGAAGACGCAGACAATAAGTTGAATCTAACAATTTCGATTGACGGCGGTAATGCCGCAACCACATATTAACGAGGAATAACAATGGCAACGCAGATTAAATTAAGACGAGATACTGCCGCAAACTGGGTATTAGAAGACCCAATATTAGCAGAAGGCGAACCTGGATACGAAACAGACACTGGACTGCTTAAACTAGGCGACGGCGCCACTACATGGTTGAATTTATCTTATCTTAATAACAATTCTATTCAAGATAATACACTATGTCCAGCAGGTGTCGAAACAGTAATTTACACATCGACAGGATCTTTGAAACACGCTATTAAGTTGTTTGTCATGGTGGAAGGCCCAGACGGATTAAACGGCTCAACATGGGAAACACAGGCTTGCGATATTATTGCTGTTAAAGGATATGTTGACAACATTGTGTCTGTATCTGCTTATGGTGTAACATACTCTAGTGCCGCAACATTAGCAACATTTGACGGACAGTGGAACGCACTTACTAGTAGAATAGAAATTACCTGTCAACCAACTAGTCTCACAGATAGCGTAGTTGCTAGTGTACAAGCAATTGAATTAACTTCGAACGATTAAGGAATAATATAATATGGCAAAGAAAGCATTTGAAATTCAAAACTCAACGCTACGTGTTGGTGGTGTAGAATTACAAGCAGGTACAACACAAATTGTTATTCCTGGCGTTACACAGGCTACAAACTACTTTGTAGAAGAAGTCGAAGATGTGGATGGTGCTAATCCAGATACATTTGGGAGTGATGCTGAGGCTGTACAATTACTTGACAACGCTGCCTACTTGTTTAGAAGCGGCACAGAAACTCCTAGCGGCAGTTACTCTGAAGCAGGGTATAGCGTTCAAGAATTAGATGACGGTGAAATTGAAGAAATTTATGTAGAAGTCGATGGTGTGTTTACTAGTGCTGACAAAGCATTTGCTGAAGCAGGCAATATGTGGGCTACAACGGTACCTAATGCTAAGACTAACTTTAATGCTGGAGATTGGACACAGATTGCATTCCGTCCTAAGATCCGTGCTGGTGAAGTTGAAACTATCGGTGGCGGTGGCGGTGGAGATCTAATTGTTTCAGGTGACAACTCACTAACCATCGATGACAACGGCAATGCTGTATTTCAAGGTGCCGATGGCGGTGAAGGTATTGATCGCGGATTAGTATGGGACTATGGTGCTTCTAACGATGGTACAGACTCCATGGTTCGCCAAGATAATGATGGACTAAGTGTACGAGCTTGGACAACAGGTAATGGTGGTGGACCAACTGGCAATAGCGAAGATGGATCTTCGGCACCAGTTAATATTCGTACCAATCAAGGTGAAAATCAAAAATGGTGGACATTTGCCGGTGACGGTAGTCTAACATTCCCAGACGGTACAGTACAAACAACAGCCTACACTGGACAAACTGGTAGTGGCATTGGAAATCTAAGCATTGGTGACAACGATGAATCAATCAACTCGGACAATGGCCTATCATTTATTGACTTTAACGAAAACGGTGACGACAATCTAGTACTTGGCACTAATAGTTCTAATAACGCTGTAAAAGTTAGCCTGAATGAAGGTGCCCACGAATTTACATTTAATTCAGACGGTAGTCTAACATTCCCAGACGGTACAGTACAAACAACAGCCTATACTGGACAAACTGGTGGTGGCAGTACTAGTTCAACATTGTATGTTGCCGTCAACAACGATGGTAGAGTGTTTACTTCAACAGACGGGTTATCTTGGACAGAATACACAACTAGTATGACTGGTGTAGGCAGAGTTGCTGTTGGTCCTGATATGATTGTATATACTGCTAGTGCGGTTGATGCGAGCAACGGTAACGATGATGCGTTATGGTACGCATCAACTGATGCTCCTGGAACAGTGACTGAAGTTACTGGGTTTAGTGATTTTACTTTAAACCAAGTAAAATATTTTGCTAACATTGAAAAATTTGTAGCAATTGGTAATAACTCTATCAATTTACCAGTTATACTATACAGTTCTAACGGTGTCAACTGGACACAAGTGGATCTCGATAACGGATTCCTTGCCGCATTTGATAGCGGTGCTGGATATCAAGGTAATGCACAGTTTTATGATATTGAAACTAACGGCACTGGATTCTTTCTAATTACTAGCGATAATAATCTAGGTGCTTTCTACACTACAGATATTACAACATCGATGGGAGTATCGCAGTGGATTGACTTTAGCGGCATTGGTAATAATGTAGCATTTTCTAAAATAGCATTTGTGGCTGCTGGAAGTTTTACAGGCTGGCACATAATGCAAAATGAAGATGACACCGATGACGCCTGGTACTATAATTCTAACACAAATCCGACAACTGGTAGTTTTAGTGTGTTTGCCCTAGCAGATGTAGGAAGTGAATTTGCTAATGAAATAAACTACGAGCCGAGAATGTCAGAAGTTGTGTTCGGTGAATACAATAGTACTACAACTATTATGATTGCTACAGGTGACGGACAAATACTATACTGGCCCGCTGTTGAGAATGGACCGTGGGTCAGCATTCCTAAGCCATATACAGCAACAGATTTTGACATTACCTTGTCAAGTACGGCAACAATTACATTTGGTACTAAAACCGCTAAAACTAATGAAAAGATTGTATTATCAAATTGTACTCCGTCAGGCTACAACGGAACATATTATGTTGGCATTAACGATTTTTTATATACAACTTCTGATATGGGTACAGCATTTGATTCTTCTGGACTTGGCTCATTTGAATCAGGCACACTAACATTCAGTCACGGTCAGTTTATTGACGCACTACATTACAGCAACGGTGTGTTCTACGCTGGTAACGATGATGAAGAAATGTTTGTGTCTACAGACGGTGGCGCTACTTGGATATTAACAGAATCATTTATTGGTAACCCCGGCGAACCAGAGTTTATGAACGATATCGATTCTTATGTTACCGGTGGTACAATTAGTACAGGTGATATCACTTTTAATGGGGTAGACATAAGGGGTGCTACAAATAACAATGCGCTTGGCAGTATTAATCTAGTACCCAATCCAGCACTAATGGTCAATGGACAGTATTTAGAAATTTACCCAACTAATGCAAATGATGCTCCACATATTCACATTGCCGCTGGCACAGGGCCAACCGGCATGGATGGCGACTTAATCTTAGGAAACGACAATCATCACGTTGATATTAATCATAGCGGAGAAGTTAGGATTCGTACATTTGATTCTGACACTTCTACTACCTATAATTGGCAGTTTGAAAACGATGGCGGCATGATATTTCCAACGCTAACTGTGCCTATCAGCGATAACGCTACACCAAACGGCACTGGACAGACTATAAAATTTAGCGATCCGACTCAACAGGCAATCATTTACGGGCCAGCATCAACAGTTGATCTTGTAAATGCTGAACGTGTTATCATTCAAGGTGCTCCAGGTTATACTGGTACAACTGGCGAGGGCGGCGACGTTTACCTATGGGCAGGCCCAGGCGGCGATGCAGGTGGTGATGGCGGCGATATTAAAATCCGTGCTGGCCGCGGACAACTTACTGGCTCAGGTGGATACTTAAACTTCCAAGCAGGACAAAGTGGCACTGGCTACGGCGGCTATATTAACATTGAAAGTGGTTCATCTAACACATTTGGCCAAGGCGGCCCTATCACTATCGATGCTCACAGCGGTGCTCAAATTACACTACGCACATACAACTCAGAAGGTAACAGTAGAGATTTAATACTTAGTAATGCTGGTACTCTAACACTCCCAGGTGCAGTAGTTAAAAGTACAGTAGAAAAAGTTGGTGCTGATATTAATGCGAATAATGTAGTGTTTGTAGTCACAGCAGTTGACGGGCTTGGAGCAGTAACTGAATTAACAGTAACTAACAGTCCTAATCCTGCTTGGGTTACTGGCACAAGCGGACTTAGTCTAACCGATGTTGACTTTACTGTAAGTTTTGATGGAGCTGGAAATGCTTCGGTTGTGGTGAACAGTAGTGGTAATGGGCACTCTGTTAGTGAAACATTTTATCTACAACCAAACGCTGTTGGAGCAGTAGCACCAACGCCAACAGCGTTAGACTTAACTAAGAGCATTAATAAACTTACTAACAATATTAACGACAACGACTATACCCTAGCCGATGGCGTCGAAGGGCAGATTATGTATCTAGTTCCTACCCCAAACACAGTAGATCCAACAGATATTAGAGTATTAGTTAACCATGCTCGCAACGGGGGAACACAGTCGTTGAACGCATACCTATGTCCTTTTGGCTTTAACACTTTTACAGGTAGTATTTGTACATTGATCTTTACAGATAGTCACTGGCAACAAGTTGGCGGCAACTGGGTTTAATTAAACTAGCACATAATGAATTTAGCTAAATATAGAATAAAGAGAGATTACTATGCAGAGTAAAGACGTAACAGGCGTACATATTGAAGGACACATTAAGATCCACAACCCAGAATCGGGCGAAATTTTCATCAATAAACGCAACGCTATTCACTATGAAA
>JACCDM010765339.1_pt1 | contig 26331 bp, 23 predicted proteins | sample 7445851 | NCBI WGS metagenome assembly JACCDM01 (sample SAMN15323438, study PRJNA562643) | freshwater metagenome | isolation source: river surface water | place: USA:Blue River Watershed | collected 2017-08-16
CATAACCTCACCAGAAGCACCAGAAGCACCAGAAGCACCAGAAGCACCAGAAGCACCAGAAGCACCAGAAGCATCAGAAGCACCAGAAGCACCAGAAGCAGCAGAAGCACCAGAAGCACCAGAAGCACCAGAAGCACCAGAAGCATCAGAAGCAGGAGCATATTTAAAAGTATCTTTTACCAATACGAAGCTCTTTTTGTCAAAGGCTTTATCAAAACCTTTTGTATTAGATATTAATGAAATTAGTCGTTTATTTTTATATTTATGTAAATAATTTTGTGATGTTTTATTTTTAGAGTCAGCATCATCTTTTCCAATTCCATATCCTCTGTCTTTTGCATCTGTAAATATATTTGTTTTAACTTCCTGTGATGTTGTTATATAATTCTCGCTTAACATATAATTATATTGGAATAGCGAAAGGATATTCATATAATTATTAACAATTTCTTTTATTTTTTCTCGTTTATCTCCCTTTGTGATATAAATTTTGATTTCTGGATTTTCATTTTTGATAGTTATTACAATTGGATTGGGTCTTACATAAGTTTTGTCAAATACTGATTCAATAAATCTAAACTTATGAGGTATAAAATTGCCATTATTATCTTTTTCAAAATAGAAGTTTTCCTTAACAAATTTACTATTTTTATAAGCCTCTTTATTATTTCCAAATAATTCTAAACATATCAATATAATATTTACAATATTATCAGAATATGTTGTAAAACTTTTAACAAAGTCAAAATAATTAGATTGAGTTATGTCTTTTATATCGTATGATACCGAACCATTCTTTTTTATATTAGTTTTGATATAATTGTATAATTTTTTAAGATTTTTATCAGTAGTAGCAGTATCATTTATTTTATCAAAATCCTGATTAAACTCATCATTTATAATTGTAAATTGGTCGCTGTAATATTTTTTAAATTCATTATAATCTATTGTTTCTTCTTTGCTATATATGATTTTATTGTCTAGAATTTTACTGTATTTGTTTTTATATTTAGCATCATCATATTTAGAATCGCTATATAAGAAGGATGCAAGAACATTTGTAATTATGTATAAATCATAATAATCTTTATCATATTTATCTTTAGTATTACTATGAAGTTTAATAAAAGGTATTATAAGATTATTCATATCATTTAAATCTCTTTTATATGAACTATCAAATAGGCCATATATTACATTCAAATTATAACTTGTATTAAAAGTCATAAATAAATATATATATATTACAAATATTAACAATATTATTAATGGCATCATTATATCATAAGAGAATGCCATTAATGATGCCTTCTCATTTCTGTATAAAAATATTATTAATAGGATAGCTATAATTATAATTAGTATTATAAAGTATATTAAATTCTTTGAATTTTTTATGAAATAACCTCCTATTTTATATTCTATATCAGCGGCACTTACATCATTATTTGAAATATTAAAATATTGTTCATAAAATGTATTAGGTGAGCCATATGATATGTCAGCTGTGAAGTTTTCCTTAATTTCTGTAATATTGCTTAATATATCATATTCCTTTCCAAAAAACGGTTTTTTATTAAGAGAAGATGCCTTGTCGTATTTAGCATAATTATTTATTTCTACTATTAATCTGTTTTTTAATGAGTCAATAGCAGTTTTACCACCAAGAAAGGCAGTAGCAGTAATTTTTTCACTATCAGCCCTTTGATTTTTTAGATATTTAATTAAATTCAATAAAATAGTGTGCTTCTCATAATCTGGATATATTATATCCTTTATATATTCAAAATTACTTAAATTTTCATTATTATATATCTTTTTGCTTTCATATTCAATCCAATAATTTATTTCATTGATACAAAAATATAATAGAACATCAAGTAATACATTATATACTTTTACAAAATCTTCCTTAGTTTTTATAGGAGGAGGAGTTGGCACAATAGTTGTAGTAGCTGTAGTAGTTGTAGTAGTTGTAGTAGTTGTAGTAGTTGTAATAGTTGTAGGAGAAGTAATAGTTGTAGTAGGTGTAATATAATCAAATAATATCAATATTTTACTTAATATACTATTATCTTTGTTAAAAATGCCAATATGTATATTATCTATCATATAATAGGCATCATATGTTGATGATGTTTCAGTTTTGTATTTAGTTATAATTGTATCATTATCATATACATTATTTTTTAAATTATGTATATCATTTTCATATAATATATAATTATATTCATAGCTTTCTTTATATCTTTTTACTTCATCTGTTAATGGTTTAATTTTAAGATATGGTATTAATGGCGAAATGTATTTAAAATAATAATTAACCTTTATTTCATTTATTTTGTAATCATCAGCATGATCTATATTTGAAAGATAATCTATGTTACTATATAATACAGCGTGTATTTTTGTATCAGAACCATCTGTATTATGATGTACTGTTATTCCATAACTTCTATTTTCTTCTTTATTATCTTTTGAATATATTATATCGTGCCCATATCCTTTTGTTTTAGCTTGAGTAATATCTAATGTAGATAAATCATTCGTATAACAACTGTATAATATATTTTCTCTTTTTAATTCTATATTATCAATTAATACTTGTTTATAATTTTTTTCTATAATATCTTTATAGTTATTATTAGTCAATTTAGGATATCTATTATCAGCGAAGGATAGCAATATATTCATAATATTAAATAATAAATATGTCAATAATATCGTAATTATCAGATAGCCCGCACTCATATTTTGATTTATTTTCGCCAATTCAATAGCTTTTTGCGGATATGTATAAATATAGCGATTACACATATAAGTGCTAATAAAATATACGATGAATATTAACCCTATTACAAACATAACATAATTATATAAAATATTTATATTAAAAGTTGTATTGAAATCGCTGACGACTGGATTGTCTATATTGAAATAGTTTCTATATCCCACAAATTCAGTAGGAGCATATCTCGCTACAAGAATTACTATTATTAGTACTAATGTTAAGAAGGCAAAAATATATGGGATATTTTTAATTATCGTTATACATACCGTTCCACCATCATTGCTTATGTAAGGATAATATAAATTATTATATTTTACAAGATTATAAAATGTATTAATATAGAATATTATGATTATTAGCAATATCATAAAATAGTATGTTTTAGTATTATATAAATCATTTGGCAATAGAAGTTTATAGCTATTCTTCGCTATATTAAATCTTCCCGTCTCAGCTTCGCAATAAATATCATTACAATGCTTTTCAATGTTAATATCAGCGACATCTTTAATATAGTTTATTTGAAAAAAAGATGCCGATATATTTTTTAATTCATTTAAAAAAATTATTATCATCATAATAAATACGATAAATATAATGATACGCATTTTAATAAGTATAAAGAAAAAAAGAAAATGAATCTATTCAAGTTTTTTTTTAACAATATAGCCTGATATAAATAATACGAATACTATAATAGTTATTACGGCAATTGTAGTAAAGTTTGATTTAGAAGCTTGCGAAAGCATATAGATTGGGAAGAATAATATTATAAAATATGCTATTGTGAAACGTGTCACATCTTCTATCTCTTCATTACATTTTTCTATCGTCTCTTTATTATTATAATACTTGAAGTTATTTATGTTTTCCAACGTTATTCTATAGTCATTTTTATTATGTATATATTCGTTATTAACAATGACATTTTTATGTAAATTGTAAAGTTCGTCTATCAAATCTTTTGTAAATATAATATCAGTTACAGAAGAAATATCGTCTCCGCTATATTTTTTTATAATAGTCATAAACTCATTATTTGGAAAAGCTGGTTCTGTTTTTTGCTCTTTTATCAATATATCTAATTCTTTTAAAAGCATTATATATTCATATGCTTTTGTATCAGCATAGATTTCTGTTATCTTTTTAAGAATCAGTGAAAATATTATTGTTATTACGGCAACGTGTAAAAATATATAAATTGATGAATGTAAAAAATAGTCATATTTTAAATTATTCTCTTTATTTTTAATATTATAACTTATGTTAATAATATGTAATATGAAAAATATCCATATTACTATAAATAAAGGCATACTGCTATGTAAATAATCATTATATACCTTCATAATATTAAATTCGCCATTTACAATACTTAGATCACGATTTATATTTATAATATCATCGTATTTATCAGTATCTGCTTTTATTTTATTTTTATTTTTAAAGTTCTTCTGAATTACATTAAAATCAAATAGATGATTACACATATTCCACATATAAGTATTTTTAATATTAATACCAGAATCATATATATTTTTTTTAGAATCACATATGTTATTATATTTATTTATATTGATATTTAAATCTTTGGCATAATTTAAGTAAATTAGGGGAAGAAAGCTAATTATTGATAATATTAATATTAGTAATGATATTAATATTAATTCAATATTTTCAATCATTTATATTCTAATATATATTATTATATTATATATTTTCATTCAAGACCTCTTCTAATTTCATCACTTTTATATATTGATGAAGCTTTTTTATCAACCTCATTTAGCACATTAATTATATCATTACAATCATTATCTGTTGAGGTACTTCCTCCTTTATTAATCATATTAATCATATTTAAAAAATCTGTTGCTGTCGTTGTAAATTGTGTTATACCCTGATTATTGCCCTTAAAACCATTATTAATGCTATAGGCATTTTCTGGACTTGCTATATTATCTCTTAAATTTTCAAATGTCATAGTTGGAATACTCATTATTATTATATTATAATATTATTATATATTCTGGATATACCCTTTATAACTCTAAAAATTTTAGAAAATATAAAATTGCCTTATCAAAATTATTATAAAAAAATGTCAAAAAAACATAAAAATTGATTGTCATATATAAATTGATTATTACCCATAAACCGCAATGTCTGCCAAAACTCTCTCCGTTATTTACAAGGAAAAGATTGTTGTAATGCCCGATACCATTAATGATATGAAGGAAGTAGCAAATTATCATAAGGAAGCTCTCAAAAATGCTGTAGAAGAAATGAAGAGCAATAAGGGTAAGACAAAGGGCAAAAAGACAGCTTCGGCAAAGGATGAAAACGGTGAAGAAAAAGAAAAGAAGCCTCCTACTGAATATCAAGTATTTGTTAAAGAGTATCAAAAGGTCATCAAGGAAAAATTTCCTGATTTGCCAAGTAATGAAAGATTTGGCAAGATTGCTGAAGAATGGAAGAAGCATAAGGAAGAAAAAGCAGGCAAAGCACCTTCGGCTCCCGCTGAAGCAGTTGTAAATAATTATATGAAGGTTGAAGAAGTATCGCCTCCATCATCAGATAATGAAGAAGAAAATGATGTAGTGGCAAAAAAAGAAGTAAAGGAAAAGCCTAAGGAACAACCAAAGCTTCCAAGCGAAGAACCTGATGAAGAAGCCACTGAAGAGCCTGAAATTTCTTCCAAGAAAAAGAACAATTCATTGCCCCCGATTAAGAATAAGAAGAAGTAAAATGCTTGTTTGTGGTGCGTGCGTGTTTAAGTCAGGTAATTGAAATAGGTTAGCTAAGCTATATAAAATAGAAAATCAAAAAAAGATGTATATTATATATTTTTAATTTAGAAATGATAATTATAGAAAAGGGATAAATTTGTTATATTTTTATATTTTTTGGATAAAAATTGACACCAAATAAAATACAAATTATTACCACAGAGTCGCTTTTAACACAACCCGCAGAACCGCAAACAGAACCGCATAAGAAGTCTTATATCAATTTAGATTACTAAACCACTACTTTAATTGTAATAATGGTTAGTGGAGCCAAAATTGATTGCCTTGTCAAGTTTAACAATGAGTTTTGTGATATTGTTATCAACATTGACAAGCGTATCAAGAAGGAAAGAAAACTTACAAAATACAATATTTATATGAAGAACAATTTCCGTAGGATTAAGGCAATTTATCCCGAACTTAAACCTACAGAGATTATGGGAATGGTGGCCAAAGAATGGCAACGTGAAAAAAATGTTCCTAAATTGTGTATCTCTCTTCTTAATCTCTTGAGTGAAGAAGAGTTATTCATGATGCTAGAACATCCCGAGCAAAAAAATGAGATTAACAACATTATATATGGTTCTATGTAGTGTAATATATAAGATGTAATATATATTATATATTTTTATATTTTTTGCTTATTATATGTATTATGAAGGCTTTAACTGATAAAATAAAAAACAACACTACTAATATATAATAAACAGTTTGATAATAATAATATTATATATTAGAATATATGGAAGAGCAAAGATTAAAAGAGATAAGAAGAGAAAGAAAAAAATTTGAAAAAGAGTTAAAAGGTAAAATATTACCATACAAATCATTAGAAGAATTACTTAAAGATTATAGAAGTGCTTATCAAGATATTAAAAATAGATTTCCTAATATCAATATAGAGTTTGTTAAGGACAATTATAATACTGCATCAAAACTATATAATATAAATGTTAAAAAACTTAGTTATGATAAATATATAGCATACAAATTATTAAAAATTTTGATAACTCATACTAATAAAGAAAACAAGATATTTGGAACATTCAAAGTAGACAAAGTACTAGATGAAAAATTAATAACAAAAAAATATACTGAATATTATGAATCATATAATAGTGAAAATACAATAGACTATTATAATAGCGGAATAGTAAAAAAACACGAAAGACTTGTTAATAATCTCTTAGAATTAGAGAAAATGATATTAGATTTTATTAAGTTTGTCAAAGATATAGATGAGAAAGCATTTATGGATAATGTTAATTTTAAATGGGAAATAATGCAATATATTAAGGAAAAATCCTTAAAACCCATATTTAATCCTAAGATATCTCCCAAGACATCTCCTAAGATATCTCCCAAGACATCTCCTAAGGCATCGCTAAAAATATCAGAAAAATCTTCATCACCTAAGGCATCACCTAAGGCATCACCTAAGGCATCACCTAAAGCATCTTCTAAGTTGCATCCGTTTTATCTTCTCTAATTTATAATAAATTAGATTAAAGTATAAATTATTTATCTGAAAATACATGTACTAAGGCATCACCTAAGGCATCTCCTAAGGCATCACCAAAGCCATCACCTAAGGCATCTCCTAAGGCATCTCCTAAGGCATCTCCTAAGAAATCGTTGAATAGAGATGAAATTGCCAGGCTTAGTATGGAAGATTTATTCGCTAAATTAGATACCAGATAGAAATATCGTAAGGTATAGTAAAGAAAAATGAGAGGTTGCTGGATGAGTAGGTGGCAATAGGATAATCTATATATTTTTTATAATTGTGTAGAATGTTGCGAATCCGTCAGCTATATTTACATTATTATTATAGTTGGACATTCTGATATCAAAATGGCTCCAGTTTTTTCTATATTTTTTTGGTATAAAATTCATCAAAAACAAGCTTGCCATTAAGCCATCACTGTTTTTACATTCATATCCTGAATTTTTAACATCAGCTATATTAGATTTAATATATGAGATATATTCAAGCCACGCAGGGATTCTTATATTTTTTTCACAATATTTATTCCCATATTCCTGTATATTATTTGCGATTTGTTCATTTGATGTAAAAAATGTAAAACTACTATGACAATTTATTCTCTCAGACCATCCAGTTAATGTCGCAAAATCAAATAAATAATCTGGTTTATATTTATTACACGCATATGTAAGAGCATCTGCTAAAATTAATCTTCCTTCGGCATCAGTATTTACAATTTCCACAGTTTGGCCGTTATACGCTTTAATAATATCATTGGGTTTAATTGAGCCTCTAGATACTATATTTTCAACAAGAGGACATAAACATACAACACGATTCTTATATTTTTCCTTAGCCAATGTATATAATATACCAATTGATATAGCTGCACCCTCTTTATCCATATACATATTAATCATATGTTTTGGATTTTTCATAGAATATCCGCCTGTGTCTATAGTAACCCCTTTACCAACTAAACATACGGTCTTTTTTCCTGAATGACCCGAAGGATTATAATCTATTATTAAAAATCGCGGTTTATTCTGTGAAGAATTGCCCACAGCATTGATTAGATTTAAACCCATTTTCTTCATATGTTTTTCATTAAATATAGTAACCTTGATATTTCTAATATCTTTAAACATATACTTTGCGTGTTTTGCAAAATTATCAGGTGTAGCTATATTAGAAGGCTCATTTATAATATTCCTTGTTATATATGAACCATTAATTATTTCATTAATATTTTTCCTATTTGTGCAACTTATTCGCGGAACATAGAAATAAAAAATTGTTCTTTCTCGTGTAATCTTTTTATATTTATCAAAATAATAATTCCCCTGTAATATCCTATATATAAATGCTTCAACAAAGCGATTATCCAATTTTTCCAAATTAAATATGACCTTTTTCTTAAAATTATTATTGTAATTCAATAATGTCTTAATTTTCTTAGATATACTTATGATATCTAGGTGATTCCTAATATTAATATCGCAATTCTTTTTATTCGTTGCTACTTTAATAACATTATGATTATTGTTATTAATATTATTTACAAAATATATTTTCATATTCTACATATTCTACATATTATATCTTTTGTTTTCTCTCATATCCTTTATCTCCCTATCTCCCTATCTCCCTATCTCCCTATCTCCCTATCTCCCTATAGTTTTTTTAATGTTTTTTATTCTTTATTTCTTCAGTTACATCTGTCAAAGCAGAGTTTTCAAATCTATATATTTTATCGGCTAATTCAAGAGCCGACCTTCTATGTGCTATTATAATCATAGTTATGCTTTTGTCGTTAAAGCATTCTTTTATAGTATTTTGAACCAATTCCTCGCATTCTGGATCAAGCGCTGAAGTTGCCTCATCAAATATTAATATATTCGGGTTTCTTATCAAAGCCCTCGCAATAGATATGCGTTGCTTTTGTCCTCCTGATAGCGAGCTAAGTTCTGTGCCTTCTAATAGCGTATCGTATTTATCAGGAAGCTTAGATATAAACTCGTGAGCATTCGCGCGAATTGCGGCATTAATAATATCTTCCTTTCGCGGATTCTCAATACCATAAGCAATATTATTAGCTATTGTATCACTAAATAAAATGCTGTCCTGTGCTACATATCCAATCCTTTCTTTTAACCATTTATTATCATATATATCTGTATCTATATCATCTATATATATTTTACCACCGTTTAAGGAAAGAATACCCATAAGACATTTTACAATAGTACTTTTCCCCGAACCCGAATTGCCAATTATAGCAATTTTTTCGCCAGGATTTATCTTAAAATTGAAATTGTTTATTAAATTGCTCTCAGCCTTCTCGTATTTAAAATATACATTAGAGAATTCTATTTTTCCCTTCAAAGTATTATCAAGCGGAATATAATATCCTTTGTTTTTCTTATCAGAATCGAGCAATTCTGTTATACGCTTATAAGGTTCCTTACATTTAATGAACTCATTATTATATTGTATAATTGCCATAACATTTTCGTAAAGACTTTGATTATGAAGAATAAATGAAACAAGTCCGTCGGTATTATTCAAATATTTCGCAGCCATTATAATACCTATCGTAGTTAATGTTGGCAAATTGCTGATTAATAGCAGATTTGCTCCATATAATAGTGTTTGTCTAAATATATATCCAAGCTGTTTATCACTCAATGTATTGTGCTTTTTCTTTGAAATATCTTCAACAGCATATGTTTTCATAATAGATATATGCGATATAGTTTCGTGGATATAGGTGCCTACACTTTTATTAAGTTCCTCGTAACCTTTCATAATAATTTTATTAGATTTTTCATATAACTTTGATATAGCCATATTAAATGGAATGAGTAAGCAAGCAATTATAGTAAGTTTCCACGATATTTTATTGAGCATCCATATAGTAGCAATTACATGAACGGAAGATCGCGATATAACATTCACATTTAAAGAGATGCTGTCAGATACTATACGCACATCATTATTTATATATTCGAGGAGTTTATTTACAGGAGTTGTTTCGTAAAATTGCGTATTTTGATTAATTAATTTATCATATATAATCTTGCGCAATCTTATATTCATACAGTTTTGCGAATATGTAAAACAGGCACCGCGCAAGGAACAGGCAATCATCGCAATTACATTAGAATAAAATAACATCAACAATCGTTCTTTTGAAAAATCTCCTAACATAATTTTACTTACATGCTCATTCGCATAGACACTATAATAAGAACCAGTACAACCTAATATTAAACCGGCTATACTATATTTTTTATCACTTTCAATTAAAGATATATATCTTTTAATTAATTTCATTTTAATGTTTTTAATGTATAATTATAATATACTATTTATATATTTATATAATAGGGTTTTTTATTGATAATATTGTGCGGTTTTTTGAATAATTTAGGAGATTCTTCGGAATCAAAATCAGTTATAAACATATCATTGAGCTGATATTTCTTAAACACTTCATTTATAATAGTACTAAAAATATCCTTCTGTATTTTTTTAGGACTCGATTTGCTTCCTTCAGTTCCCATTGTTTTATATATTTTCATTAGAGTACCTATAATTTCATTTAAATCATTTTTGACATCACTTTCAGGTGAAAAAGATTTATCATTCTCATAATCTTCATTTAAGAATGCTGGGATTATAAGTAAATAATCATCCATTATTTTTTTTATATTATTCTTCTTAATTTTTTTAGAAAATGCGTAATCATATATCATAATGTTATACTTACAGGCTTTAAGATACAGATTCTTACCATTAAAGATATAATGATAGTAGCCTTTCTCATTATTATAATGCCATAAGAAGTTGCCCCCATGGCAATCACTATGAATATGAGCAATTAAATTATGAAATGTCCCAATAGATATAAATGTTTGAAACATTAGATTATATAATAATTCTTTGTTAAATATAACATCCCTATTATTTATTAGCATATTAAGGTCGCCATTTGCTATTTCATTAACAGATACTAATTCTGTTTTTGAATTACTATAATCTTTTTTTTCGCACAAACAGGATTTATACATTATTAGAAAATGCTTGGATATTTTTTTTCTTATTATATCTCGTGTAATATCTGACATTAATTTAACTTCGTATAAATTATCATCAGTTTTCTTCATAATCTTGCTTGCTATTGGAAAAACGCCTACAGCATTTTTGACAGAAGTTCTATAAATTTCTCCGCCAAAATTATTACTGCTTATCTTCTTCTCTAAATTTAATATATCACGAATAGTATATCCTTCACCGTGAGAATATGTCTTTTTATATAAGCAATCATCATCATTAATCTTATCCAATTTCTTTCTAATATAATTAAAATATGAGACACGATTATCAAGTGTATATTTATCAACTATTAATTTGCTTTTTAGAAACTTAGATATTTTGTTGGCATTCTCAGTCGTGCTGTTTTTAATATAATCTTCAATAAATACCGATTTTGAGGATTTTTTAGATGAAGAAGATTTTCTTCGCGATATCTTTCGTCTAATATTTGCCTGAATAATTTTTAGAGATTTATCAATTTCCATTTATTTATCTAATATTACGATATAAATAATATATAAACGATATAAATAATATATAAACGATATATAATATAGAAAATTAAAATAATGGATCGTTTCATAATGAGCCTATTTTATTACAATAGTGATGATGAAGAAACCGATATAATAAATAATACAAAACTAAATGCTGGCGGCAGCGGCGGCAGCAGCATAAATACTAATATTACATATACTATACCACCATATCAATACAATAGTATATATGCTTATCCAAGAAGATATAAATAATTACAATAATCCTAAGATATCCGTTATAATAGACATCTGTCTTTTTTACTTGCTTTGAGTTCAGCGGCAGATGCTATAAAGTTATTATTGCTGATATCAACGTCTTCAGGAATATTTTCTTCCAATAATTTCTTATACATAATATCTTCAAGTTCCTTGTCTAAATAGTTATCGCTCATTTCAAAAGTATTTTTTCTGCTATTTTTTGTATCATTATCTACCATACCATATTTCATAGGAACAAATTGGTTAAAGTTGCTGTTCTTATTTGTATTAATATCATGCCCTTTATAAGGGAATAGCACGATATTATCCTCTGATATTACACCTATTATTTTTATTAGTATGATGTTTATTACTACACCATTTGTAACAACAATGGCCTTAATATGTTTCCCTTGAAACTTGCCAGCCCTATATAATATCATATCAATATCAAACATATAATATTCAGGATATTCACTATGTTGCCTATAATTATTCATAATGTCATGGACAATTTGAATATTATTTTTAATACTTTCGCCAGGCAAATCCATAATACTATTAGTATTTAATTTATTATAAATAAAATCATATATTCCTTGGTAATATCTGAGTAATATCTTAATTTTATTATCGTCATTTCTAATCATTTTTGGATTTTGCCATTTACCCCATTTATTACCTTCCACAGCTATTATTAAATCCTCGCAAGTGTTTTTAAAAACCTCTTTTAATTTTTCGTTATATGTAGTATTATCATATTCGTAATAATATACATTAATTGCTTCTTTTTTAACATTAACATCATAAGGAATACTTGAGTTTATAATATGTCTATTCCAAGGATATACCCCCGTATTTTCATACATAATTCTCGTATTTGAGGGAATATATTTAAACTTATTATTATAATGTATATCGGCATCTTTCATACTAAAATATTCAATGTCTTTACCGGAATTCTTAGCATATCCTATATCATTTAATAAATATTTATGGATAACTAAAAAATATATGATAATTATTATAAAAATAGATATAATATTATATATAAATATAATATTAGTATCTTTCATATGTTATATACTTCTATAATCTAATAAGGAAATTATTGTATTGTAAATGGTTTAGCCCATATACCCCCATTATAATTTTCTAATATTTATTGTATAAAATGTTATAATATATGTATATAATTATATAAAAATTGATAGGAATCTTATCTAAATATAATCACTGAGCAATCACAAAGGCTAATTACTAAATCAATCTAGCAAATTAAATATGAGCTGTAATTTTGATAAGTATGATGATGTCTCCATAAATATTGATAGAGTTAGCAAGCAGAGCAAGCAGAGCAAGCAGAGCAAGCAGAGCAAGTATAGCAAGTATAATGATGATAAAAAGAAGGATAAAATTTTGATTACTCGCGAGAGAGATTTGCGATATTCTCCTAAAAATCTTAGGATTATTAACAAAGACTTGAAGGATTTCAATAATAACGAGTATATTCCTCAACAGATATATTGGGATTGGGATTTCGGTTTTGACTTGGAATTAGAGTCTGAATTGTATCATCTTGATTATTCATCTATCCAAGCATCTCCGACATTGTCTTGTTCGTCATCGTCATCATATCTAAAATCTTTTGATATTCCTTGGATAGAATTGTAAAATATACAAGATTAAGATTATTTTATATACTTCTATAATCTAATAATGAAATTAATGTATTTAAATTATTTCGTTTTCTGTCATCTGTATCATTTTTAAATACATAATCATTATTTATTGCAACACCATTTTTATCAATTATATCTTTAATATTTGCGCAACAATTTAAATCTGTTGTATCCGGACAATTATAACAAAGCGGTCTATTATAATCATCGTCGTTATATTTGGTAAAGCCTATCTTTTTGACACCTATGGGAAGCTCGCAATTTCCGTTAATACATCCACCTCTGCTATTTTCATATCTAGTATTTTTTTTATAATAAGGGCATTCTTCATTTGTGGCACATTTTTTATCCCATATGCTATAATAGCTCTTTGGATTTCCCTCCTTTGTATAATATGAATCACATTCAAACTTATTTACAATTTTATTATTACCATAACAGCCGTAATTTCCGCTACTGCCACTTCCGGACTCTGTATTACCATTATATGATTCATCAATTGCTTCCAAATAATCCTTTGGCATTTCTAATCTTGTTATGAAGTTTTCTATATTACCTATTATATCATAGTTCATAATAGGCAGAAGCATTTTATCATTGTTTAAATATAAATCATATGTTATATCTTCTGTGTCTTCTGTGTCTTTGTTAAAATAAAATCGAACGCTTTCGTAATTCTCTTTAATTACCGGATAAAACGCTTTTATTCGGGATATATCCATATCCTTTAGACCTGTTATAAAATATTTTGAATATTTCAATTTTTCCATATATTCGCTTCCAATAACAACATATGTTATTAAATAATCAAACTGTTTATCCATTTTCTTTAAATCTTCTAATTTAATTTTACGTAATCGTATCTTTCTAATATCTTGTCTATATGCTTTAATAAGTGCTTGAATAAATAAATAATCGCTCATATAAATATATGCTATTATCTTATTTGTAAAATTCCATATACATTCCTCTATACCAAACCTTGTAGGGCTCAAAAATACAAATATACCATCTTTATATATTTCAGTATTACTAAGAGTATTATTTAAGATATACTTATTTATGTAGGGGTCTATTAATAATTTATAATCATCTGTATTTACTCCTAATATATATCTCGTAATCCGATTATTTCTTTTCATATAATCTATAGATTTTACCATAATATCACTTGATATAGCAAATGTAGCTTGTTTTTCCCTATCGGCTGTATTAGCTGTATTAGCTGTTGTAGCTGTTGTAGCTGTATTAGCTGTATTAGCTATTATTTTGGTATTATTTTTATCATTCAGGTTATCTATATTATCGCTAATATATACTGTTTTGTATTCTGTGAATTTTTCTTCGCATTTTTTAATATATGATATGTATATTAAATAAATTGTTATTAGTGATAATAATATTATAATGGTTAATAATATATAATTCATTTTTTTCTTTCCTTATTAAAATAGTAGATAAAGAATGTTTTCTAGAAAAATAATAACGCTCTCTATATATTTGTTAATTGTAATATTAATATTTACTATACAACCGAGCTTAATGTTTAATTCTAATGGCGAAATGAAATCCTTTGGATATTATAATAATGAGAAAACTACTATAATGCCGGTAATTTTATTATTGCCAATTTTAGCTTTGATATTATTTATTGCTGTATTAATAATAGAATGTATATATACTTAATACTTAATACTTAATACTTAATACTTAATACTTAAAATATATAATAATTATATGAATAATGCGAAGGATAGTAAGAAGAATAGTAAGATTAGGAAAGAAAATGCGAATAATACTGAAAACAATCTTGTAATTCCAGAGAATGACAATGAAAGAGATGAAGCTATTATGAAAGAATTGTGTGGTAATAAAGAGATTTATCGTAGTATAATATCATGGTTACGCAATTTCAATTATAAAAATAAGATATCAACAGACAGCTGTATTATAGTTACAGGTAAAACTTGTGTCGGCAAAACATATTCGATAAATAAAATATGCAATTATTTAAATTATGAGATTATAAGTATTAATAACAATAATTGCTTTAATTCCGAACAATTAAATGATGTTATTTTTAAAAGTGCGACATCATCGCTATTACAGGTATTAACAGGAAACATAAGAAACAAGGTAATTGTAATTGATAATTTCGATTGTATTTATATATCAGATAAAACTATTAATACGACGTTGCTTAAAATATTAACAGATGGTAAATTTAAAAACATCCCTATAATATGTATATCAAATAATGAGATTATTAAAAAGATAGGAGATATCAAGAAAAACTGTAAAATATACGATATTATAGTTCCTACAAAAGAAGAGGTAATAGATATGATGCATAATGATGTCAATGGGGATATACATTCTAAGAAACAATTAGGGCATTTATATGATATTTCAAATGGCAATATGGAGAAAATATTCTGTGATGTCAAAAAAAATAATGAAGATATATTATACGAAGAGCACGTAGAGAATGATTGTGATATTAATATATTATACTTGAATATATTTGACAGAAATCAGGTTATCCGTATAATTAACAAAGATCCGTGGATGATACCTCTTAAATTTCACGAAAATATTATAATAGAATTGGAAAATCGCAAAATATCGCTAAAAAACAAGATTGACTATTACATGAACTTTATAGAAATTATGTGTCTATATGATTATTATATGTTTAAAAACAATAACGAGGCTTGTATTACAATTTTTGCTTCAAATGTCTATTATTTATCATTATTAAAATACAAAAAGGGAGCCATATCAAATATAGGAAAATTCACTAAAATGTTAAGCTATTTATCGTTGCAGAAAAAGAATATCAAGCAAACATATAAATGTAATAATTTTCCTTTATATCAAGTTTCAAACTATCATATTAATTTATGCAATAGAAAATTTATTTCCTTTAAATAGATAATCAAATAAATATGGGCGAGGTAGTTGCTGAAGCTAACAAAGGGGTTCTTGATAATGTCAAAGATAGTTTATCTGATTTTGTAAGCAGTTCTAAGGAAAGTATAATGAATAATGGAGTAGTAAATAAAGGGTCTGAGGCTATATCTGCTAGTACTCAAATAGTATCAAAAGCCGTTAGTAATGTATCGATAGAAAATACAAAAGATGCTATAATGAATGCTATGTCTGATAGTTCGAGTTCATTATATTTTATAGTAGTCCTTCTTGTTATTGCGGCATTTGTATGCTATATCCTATATTATATTATAACTGACACAGTTATAAATCAGCAAAAAATATTAATACCAGGAACCGAAATGCCAATAATATGTACTGAACACCGAGTATTCCCATTTACGCAAAAATTAGAAAGTGGGAATGGTAACAAAAGAACATATTGCTTTTGGATATATATATTTGATATAAATGCGGCAGCTGGTCAATATAGACATATTGCTCATATAGCAAAGAAAAATGCAAGCGATAATTATGCGGTTAGAGATTCAACTATATATATTAGATTGGTGACGGATAGAAATAGAATACAAGTGAGATTCCCGCTCGATAAAGATGATGTGGCAGATATTAAATACGGCTCTTCGGATAGACAATTCTTAGTTAGTAATAAAAATATAGTAACTGGTGTAGAGATTGAATATATACCTTTACAAAGATGGGTACATGTCGGTATTGTAATAAATGATATTGGCGGTGGTACTTTTAATGTATTTATAGATGGCAACTATTTAAAAACAGAGAACAACCAAACAGTACAAGACCTGAACAATAAAAATAGCAATCGCTCGTATTATACAGAGAGTGATTATCTAAATGTCAGCAGATTAAACTTAAATAATGAGGGCGAGCTACATATTGGTGGTGATAAGGTAGGAAGCACAATGTATGGATTTTCGGGTTTAGTAAGTAAATTCAGCATATTTAATTATGATATGAATAGAAACGATATATACAAGGAGTATAGCGCTGGGCCGATGAAAGGAGTTTTAGCTTCTATGGGATTATCTGCATACGGAATAAGAAACCCTATATATAAAATTAAAGGTTCTGATACTTTAGAACAATAATCCGGACAATTGGATAAATGCAATAAACCTATAAAATTATTATTTTTATTTCCATATTTTAAATAGATAGAGATAAACAAATTATGGAGTATAACCCTGTAACCCAAGTTATTATAGCATTAATAATATTATTGTTAATGGGATATGTCGCTTACAATATATATCTTATTGAATTACATCATATGTTTAAAGGAAATAATGATATTAGAAAAGAGACAGAGATTTTTAATGGCATTATAGATTTTCACGATATAAAAGAATTGAAATATAATACGAAGAATAGAGCTCACGAAAAATATAGAGATATTTCGCCTTCTATAAATCAACAAGGTGGTGCCGAATACACTTATAACTTTTGGTTATATGTAGATCAGAGTAAAATACAACAGTTGAAAAATGATAATAAAAAAGACATATTGTTATTTTTAAAAGGCGAGAAGATCGTTTATTACAATAATAATATTAACTATAATTGTATGTATAGAAGCGGTGATAGTACTAGTACAAAACATCCTGTTTTACTTACAAAAAATCCGCTTGTTAGATTAAGCTACGATGGTAAAAATTTAGCTGTAGATTACAATAATATATTATCACCTGATTCATATCAAAATAATTCTAAATATAACCGATGCGACAGTGTTGATAATAATGATCTTTGGTGGGATAGAAATAAAAATATGATAGGAGTCTACGATATAGAGTTTAGTAATAAATGGTTTATGGTTACAATTGTAATGAAGGAAGTTGCTGATAATAATAATATTTTGACTAAAAATCGCGCAATATGTAGAATATATATTAATGGATTGCTTGTATTTGAAAATAAATTAGAGACCATATATGGTAGTAATCAAGATATATATTCGGCGACATTTAAGAATAACAATTCGCCCCTTTATATCAACCCAATTTTTAATATGAAATATGATACTCCGCAAGCCGAACAACTAGCATTACAAAAGAAAAATGAAAACTTACCATATTTAGATATGAGTACAGCAAAATATGATGATAATAAATATAATATTGATAATCCAAATGATATTTCAGGAGTTATTAAGATGGGCGACTTAAAATATTATAATTATGCCCTTGAAGCCGACGCTATAAATCAGTTATTTAGAACCGGTCTCAAGAATGTCAAGTTGGATGTTAATAAAGATGTAAAATATACAAACCTCAATATGTTATCTTCTTATGAATTAGAGAAAAATGAAATTAAGGAGTTATAATCTATCGGACGAATATATAACATTATATAAAAAATATATATAAATATTAAATCAATGCCTCCTAAAATATCATTAGCAGAACTATATACATTGAAAGATAAGAAGGAACTTTCAAAATATGTTACTTTTGATAATATAATTAATATATGTCATAAAAAAATTAAGAATACGGCAACTATTGGCGGAATGAATATATTTTACGAGATACCTTATTATATATACGGCAAACCGCTATATAAAATAGAAGATTGTGTAAAATACATAGTAGAATCTTTGAGAAATAATGGCTTCTTCGTTCAAATACTTCCCGAACCAAATATAAATATGATATATGTTTCGTGGAATCCGAGTGAAATTAATAAGAAAAAGCTATTGACTTAATATTTTTTATTATATAATATTAAATGAATATTGTATTATATTTATCTATACTTATCCCCGTAATCTTATTGATTTCTATTAACTTTTATATGAAATACAATAATATCTTATTAGAAGGCGGGAGTTCTTCTGTGATTCCTGGAGAGTCGCGAGAATACATCATATTAAGTATCTGGACAATATTGATAGGCTTTTTGGGATATTCTTGTTATTTAATGCGGAATAATATATCTTGTGTTGCTATTATAATAATAATTATATATACATTGGCATATCCTTTCATAACTCTCGGAAAGAATCGTATCCAAATTGAATCCCTAAATATAATTTATATTCTAATAACATATATTATATTTTTACTTGTATTGAGCGAAAACTCTAATGCCTCTGTTTATATATTACCACTATTGCTATGGATAACCTATATATTTATCGCTTCTAACATATCGGATATATCAGGTATATAGGGTATATCAGGTATATAGGGTATATCAGGTATATCAGGTATATCAGGTATATCAGGTATATAGGATATATCATAATAATTTTGGCATATATTTAGAGATTCATAAGAGCGTTTCTTGAGACACTAGAATTTTGAAATTTTCTCATTTTAAATTTGAGTACATCTTTCTGTTTTTTCAAAAATTTCAAAAATTTTTTAGAAATTACAAAATAAATTGAGAGATGTACTCAAATTTTATTTTTCAATTTTTAGAAAATTCTAGTGTTTTTTAATACATCATAATAGTCTTATAAAACACATAAAATAAAAGCTAAATTTTATTAGTCTTTGTATAGTCTTTGTATAGTCTTTGTATAGTCTTTGTAAAAATAAATTGATATAAATATATATTTATTATATATAATAAAGTATGCAGATATTTGTGAAAACTCTTACAGGTAAAACAATTACTTTAGAGGTAGAATCCTCAGATACAATTGATATGATTAAGAGCAAAATTCAGGATAAGGAAGGAATTCCGCCAGATCAACAGCGATTAATTTTTGCAGGAAAACAATTGGAAGACGGAAGAACACTTTCAGATTATAATATTCAAAAGGAGTCGACATTGCATTTAGTTTTGCGTCTTCGTGGTGGAAAAAAATGTGTTAATTTATTCTAAAATAAATAAAAATTGATAGCTATTTGTAATTATAAATATATACCAAAGAAGCACAATGAACGCTCAATTCGCTATCAACGACCAAGAAATCTACAACATCAACATCGAAAAGTATGAAAAAGAGTTCGTTATCAATAAGATGAAGAATCCGAAAAGCTCTTGTAAGTATAATATGCTTCAAGATGAAATTGAAGCAGTAAAAAACGACAAGACTCTTATGATTCGTAAGAAGGACTCGCGATATTCTTTCAAGAATCGCCGTAGCATCAATAAAGATTGGAAGGATTTCAATAATAATCAAATGTAAATCTTTAAGAGTGTAAAACTGTAAAGGCGCAGAAAAATGAATTGTAGTAAGTAGATTGGAGAAGAAGGAAAATTGGTATGGTATAGTATATGCTATGCTATACTATTTTTCTTTTTACAATTTATATAGCATCTTTTATTTTATCAAAAAATACTTTGTATTCTTTATAGTTATATCTGGAAAAAACTATATTCTTACCTATATACTCTTTTAACCCTGGTATAATTTTTAGAGGCATGCCTTTTCCAAATAATTTATTATTTTTTTCTAAATATGTTATATTTTCATATAAATATTCCTGAATATATGCCGGTTCTACTTCTACATTAAAATTATAAGGAATACTAAAACTTAACAAATTAATTAATATATTTTTTTCATTTCCTAAATTTAATTTATATTTAAATATATAATTTTCCCTATTTTCTTGTCCAATATAATTGATTTCTACTATTATATCACTTCTTCCATTACCTATTTTTGGTATCTCTATATTAGGATACAATATTTTCATAGAATTCAATATATATTCTTTATCATTTTCTGTAAATGCTTTTCGCGTATAAGGATTTTTAAAAGGTTTATTATCTTTAACAGAAATTCTCCAAGCTTTATATAAAGATATTACATGAAATGCTACTTTATATGAGTTTGCCCCTTCAGTATGTTTAATAGATATAACATTTCTAAGTTTTCCTAGAGGCATATCTTCCCATCTTTCAGCAAGATACGGATCCATATCATTAATATTATTCGCAGTAATTTCGGCAACTAATTCAGCCTTTGTTTTTTTATACCTATCTATATTTGCCTTAGATTGAAAATGACTATGACCACTTGAAGAACTTCTCGGAGTACTAGACCAACTTACTGATTCGCTAAAAGATTGAGAATTATTATTATCAAATAATACATTAACTATATTTTTTGTAATAAGCAAATCTAATATATCCAAATGGTTTTTAATAGTTTTCTTATTATCATAATTATATGACGGACTTTGGTAAATACTATCTATTATAATAAGAATGAATTGTAATGCTATATATTTTTCCATATTATCGTTTAAATTTTTAATAAAATCTGCTTTATTTTTATTAGTTGGAGAATAGAATAACATATTACGCAAATTACGCAAATCATCCAATAGAAATGTATTTAATCCTCTCTCTCTGATATAAGTTATACCATTATAATATGTTTCCTCTTTCCACATTTTTGTTAATATTTTTTTAGCATTTTTAATTGCACTTTGAATATTGGGTATAGTAGGAGCTTGGGACGACCCTTGTTTTCTTAATGGATCATACATATAATTTTCAACCCATCCATATTGTCTTTTTAATATAGTTTTATTATTTTCATCTTGATTATTATATATACTATTAATTATATCATTAATTTCAAGCAATACCTTATTATAAGATTTTACATAAATATTATGCGAATTAGGATTAGAAAGATATTCGCTCAGTTTTAATAAACCTTTTTCGTATTGTATAGGTTTTGAAAATAATGATGCTATTAATTCCTTATTTTCCTTAAGATTATTAAACGGGATATATATTATTTCTTTAACTTTTTCATAAGAATCTAAGATAATCTCATTAGTGCTGGAATCAGAAGATGTAGATTTAGATGTAGATTTAGACGATAGACTACCTTCAATACCTAGTTTTTGCTTACAGTTATCATATATATATCTAATTCTATCTTCGTTGTTAAGAGGTTTATCTGTTTTTGGATTAGTTATTTTAGATATAAGACCATTTTTAAAATCTTGATAATTTTTAATAAAATCTACACATTGTTTATTAGATAAATTATTATTTTTGTCTTTTTTAAAAATGCTTGTTTTAGCTTGTTCAGACATATTCTAATAATATATTAGAATATTAAATAAAAACGAGTATTATATGGTTTTATAAAGCATTTTTAATATAATTAAAAAATATCTTATATTGTGCATAATCATTTTTTTTTAAAATTATACTCTTACCTATATACTGATGTAATTTTGGTATAATTTTTAAGGGCATACCTTTTCCAAAAAATTTATTATTTTTAATAAGATATGTTATGTTATCTAAGAAATATTGTTGAATATATTCAGGTTCTACATCTACATTAAAATTTTCAGGAATATTTATATTTAGTAAGTTAATTAATAGAGGTTCAAAATCTATTCCTAATTTTAATTTATATTTAAAAGAAATATATATTCCATCGACAGCTTGATAATTTATTCCATCCACACATAGATAAGAATTTCTAGTAGTTTCTACTATTATATCACTTCTTCCATCACCTATTTTTGGCGTCTCTATATTAGGATATAATAGTTTCATAGAATTTAATATATATTCCTTATCATTATCTGTAAATTCTTTTCTTGTATAAGGATTTTTAAAGGGTTTATTATCTTTAACTGAATTTCTCCATGCTTGATATAATGTTCTTATATAAAATGCTACTCCATATGTATTGGTACCTTCTGTATGTTTAATAGATATAACATTTCTAAGTTTTTTTAAGGGCATATCTTCCCATCTTTCAGCAAGATACGGGTCCGTATCATTAATATTATTTTGAGTTATTTCAGCAACTAAATTTGCTTTTGAAATTCTATATCTTTCTATATTTGCATTAGATTGAAAATGACTATGTCCACTTGAAGAACTTCTAGGAGTACCAGACCAACTTATAGATTTACTAATAGATTGCGAATTATTATTATTATTAAATAATGCATCAACAATATTTTTTGTGATTAATGAACTTAAGATATTCAAATGGATTTTTATATATTTTTTGTTATTATAATAACGTATCCCTTTATAATCAAGTTCATCTCCTATAATAATAATAATAAATTGTAAAGCTAAATATCTTCCTATGTTATTTTCTAAATTTTTGATAACATCAATTCTATTTTTATTTGTTGGAGAATAAAATAAAATATCACGTAATTCTTCTATTGGTTTATTTATTAATTTAGAAGCTATAATATCAGTACTACTTATATAGTCTGTATTTCTAAACATTTTTACTAATAATTTTTTTATTTTTGCTATTGTATAAGCAGTATTAGTTACTTGAGATATTTCAGATATTTGTAAAGGATTATACATAAAATTTTCGACCCATCCATTTCGCACTCTTAATATATTTTTATCATTTTGACTACTATTATTATATATAGTATTTATTATATTATCAATTTCATCTAAAGTGTTATTATAAGATTTAACATAATTATTATGCGTATTAGTATTAGAAAGATATTCGCTTAATTTTAATAAACCTTTATTGTATGCTATTGGTTTTCTAAATAATGATGCTATCAATGCTTTATTTTTCTTAAGATTATTAAACGGGATATATATTATCTCTCTGACTTTTTCATAAGAATCTAAAATAATCTCATTATCTTCTGATTCTGGTGATTTAGATTTAGATTTAGATTTTGGTGATTGACTATCTTTAATACCCAGTTTTTGCTTGCATTTATCATATATATAATTTATTCTATCTTCATCATTAAGTACTTTATTAGTCTTAGGATTAATTATTTTAGATACAGCCCCTTTTTTAAAGTCATTGTAATTTTTAACATAAGTATCACATTCTTTATTTGTTAAATTATTATTTTTGTCTTTTTTAAAAACACTTGTTTTAGCATCAGTAGACATATTCTAATATATGATTAGATTATATTATATTAATAAGTATAATATTATTTTATTTATCATTTTTATAAAGCATTTTTTATTTTATCAAAAAATACTTTGTATTCATCATACTCATCACTAGTAAAAATTATACTTCTGCCTATATACTCATTTAACGTTGGTATAATTTTAAGAGGCATACCTTTTCCAAATAATTTATTATTTTTTATAAGATATGTTATATTTTCAAATAAATATTGCTGAATATACGCAGATTCTACTTCTACATTAAAATTATAAGGAATACTAATTGTTAATAAATGAATTAATATTGTTGTTTTTTCTAATTCTAATTTATAGTTAAATTTATAATCCATATTTTCTTCATATTCATCATCATTGTTGTTAGTTTCTACTACTATATCACTTCTTCCATTACCTATTTTTGGCATCTTTATATTAGGATATAATAGTTTCATAGAATTTAATATATATTCTTTATCATTATCTGTAAATGCTTTTCTAGTATAAGGATTTTTAAAAGGTTTATTATCTTTAACCGAATTTCTCCAGGCTTGATATAATGTTCTTATGTAAAATGCTACTCCATATGTATTGGTACCTTCAGTATGTTTAATAGATATAACATTTCTAAGTTTTCCTAGAGGCATATCTTCCCATCTTTCAGCAAGATACGGATCCATATCATTAATATTATTCGCAGTAATTTCGGCAACTAATTCTGCTTTTGTTTTTTTATACCTATCTATATTTGCCTTAGATTGAAAATGACTATGACCACTTGAAGAACTTCTAGGAGTACCAGACCAACTTATGGAATTACTAATAGATTGTGAATTATTATTATTATTATTAAATAATACATTAACTATACTTTTTGTTATTAGAGAGTCTAATATTTCCAAATGGTTTTCTATAAGATTCATATTATTATAGTTATATGTTCTAGTAACATCAATTCCATCTCTTATTATAATAAGAATGAATTGTAACGCTATATATCTTTCCATATTATCATTTAAATTTTTAATAAAATCTGCTTTATTCTTATTTGTTGGAGAATAGAATAACATATTACACAAATTATTTATTAGTTTATTATTTATATTTAATCCACGACTTCTAATATCCGTATTATCAATATAATATGTATTTACCCACATATTTGTTAATATTATTTTAGATGTTTTAATTGCATTTTGTATATTATGTTCTTGAGATGTATCAAATATTAGTAATGGGTCATAGCTATAATTTTCAACCCATCCATATCCTCTTTTTAATATTTTTTGATTATTCTGATTATGATTATTATATATACTATTAATTATATCATTAATTTCAAGCAATATCTTATTATAAGATTTTACATAAATATTATGTGAATTAGGATTAGAAAGATATTCGCTTAGTTTTAATAAACCTTTATTATATGATATTGGTTTTGAAAATAATGATGCTATTAATTCCTTATTTTCCTTAAGATTATTAAAAGGGATATATATTATTTCTTTAACTTTTTTATAAGAATCTAAGATAATCTCATTAGTGCTGGAATCAGAAGATGTAGATTTAGACGATAGACTACCTTCAATACCTAGTTTTTGCTTACAGTAATTATATATATATTTTATTCTATCTTCGTTGTTAAGAGGTTTATCTGTTTTTGGATTAGTTATTTTAGATACAATACCATTTTTAAAATCTTTGTAATTTTTAATAAAATCTACACATTGTTTATTAGATAAATTATTATTTTTGTCTTTTTTAAAAATGCTTGTTTTAGCTTGTTCAGACATATTCTAATATATATTTATAATTTAATATATTATATTATAATAGAATATATGAGTAAAAGCAGCAAAAATAAATTTGTACTACCTAAACCTAATAATAATAATGACCTAAATACCGATTTTTCTTCGCGATTAGAACATTATGA
>JACCDM010934933.1_pt1 | contig 26328 bp, 20 predicted proteins | sample 7445851 | NCBI WGS metagenome assembly JACCDM01 (sample SAMN15323438, study PRJNA562643) | freshwater metagenome | isolation source: river surface water | place: USA:Blue River Watershed | collected 2017-08-16
GTCACCGTTGGTCCCGACGGTCGTGTGACCGACTGTTCGGTCACTAGCTCGAGCGGTAGCCCCGACCTTGACGATGCTACCTGCGCCAATGTGAAGCGCCGCGCCCGGTTTAATCCGGCCACGGACGGCGAAGGCCAGCCCACCACGGGCTCCTACTCCAACCGCGTTCGCTGGGTGATCCCGAAGGATTGACGTTTTGAACTTCCCGGTCCGGCTTCGGTCGGGCCAGCCGGGGCCTTGGGGGAACCGGCAGATTACTAACCTATTTCGCTTGAGAGGACTTTTCGCATGTTTATCGTTGACCTCCTGACCGCGGCCGCCCAGGCAGCCCCGCAGAACAAGTTCGGTTTCAAGGAAGCGCTGGAGCAGGGCGGTTTCATCGCTTATGCAACCGTCGTTATCCTCGGCGTCATGTCGTTTGGCTCGTTCTTCATCCTGTTCACCAAGTTCTTTGAACAGCGCAAGATTCTGAGCCAGTATGCAGCCCTCAAGGCTTCGTTCTGGCGCGCCCCGTCGCTGAAGGACGGCGCTTCGAAGCTGGAAAAGAACAGCGCTTGGCGCCAGATCGTCGATGACGGCCTTGCTGCTGAGGAAGCCCATGGCAAGATGACCGACGCCCTCGAAGCACACGACTGGCTGCACGGCTCGCTCGCTCGCTCGGAAGCTTCGGTGAATGCTCGCCTGGCTTCGGGCCTGCCGTTCCTGGCAACCGTCGGCGCGACCTCGCCGTTCATCGGTCTGTTCGGTACCGTGGTCGGCATCTACCGCGCGCTGATCAACATCGGCATCGCCGGTTCGGCCTCGATCGACAAGGTCGCCGGTCCGGTCGGTGAAGCTCTGATCATGACCGCGCTGGGTCTGCTCGTCGCCGTTCCGGCCGTGCTTGCCTACAACTACCTGCAGGCACGCAACAAGCGCATCGCCGAGCTGCTCTCGGGCTTCTCGACCGACGTGCTGGCCAACATCAACTCGAAGGGTGCGGTGAAGCCGGCTGTGGCTCCGGCCCCGGCTGCTGCCAAGCCGGCTGCTCCGGCCGCCAAGGCCTAAGCGTTAGGGCCGCCGCGGCACGGTGTCGCGGCGGCTCGCTGGCAACCCAAGGACAGGATGTAACCCATGGCGATTTCAACGGGCGGCGGCGGCGATGATGCGCCGATGTCGGAAATCAACACAACGCCGCTGGTCGACGTGATGCTGGTGCTTCTGATCATCTTCCTGATCGCGGTTCCGGTCGCGATCCAGACGATCCAGAAGCTGAAGATTCCGGTGATGGTTTCGACCGAATCGAAGGACAAGGTCGAAAACCTGCTGCTGACGGTCAGCACCACCGACTCGGCCGGCCGCTCTGCGGGCGACCCGAGCTTCGAAGGTGCGAGCCTTGGCGGTGAATGCCGCATCTACTTCAACAACATCACGCCAGTCGATTCGGTCGAACTGCGTGACCAGGCGTTCAAGCGCCTCGATGCTATCGTGAAGCGTGCCGGTGGACCGGAAGCACTCCAGGCCAATCCGGAACTGGTTCCGCAGGTGCATATTCGCGGTGACGTGAACGCCCCGTGGCGCTGCGTTGCTGGGGCGATCTACAACGTGCAGATCTCGGGCTATCCGACGGTCGGCTTCATTTCGACCCCGGTCGATCCCAACGGCTAATCGGTGCGGGCAGCTCTGGCTGCCCCACCAGCTCGTAATTCAGGAGTAACCCACCATGGCAATGTCAGGCGGCAAGGATGATGGCTCGCCGATGATGGAAATGAACACGACGCCGTTGATCGACGTCATGCTCGTTCTCCTCATCATGTTCATCATCACGATCCCCGTGGCCACCCACGCCGTGAACATCGACCTGCCTAACCCGTCGGCCCCGCCGCCGGATGTCGTCGTCAAGCGCGACAAGAACAAGGTCGTGATCATGCCGAACAGCGCGATCCTGTGGAACGGCGGAGAAGTCGACCAGGGCCAGCTGCTGTCGTTGCTGCAGGCCACTCTGGCGATCAAGCCGGAACCGGAACTGCAGTATCAGCCGGATCCGCAGGCACCCTATGACACCTCGGTTCAGGTGCTGAACATCATCAAGGGTTCGGGCGTGACCGCCTTTGGCTTCGTCGGCAACGAACAGTACTCGGAATTCGGCAAGGCGCCGAACGCCAAGTAACCCGACCACGGTTCGAGCGATTGAGGGGGCGGAGCAATCCGCCCCCTTTTCGTTTGTCTGCTAGTCCTGCATTGGCCGCATCGCGAGGCCGGCCAGGCTATCTGCCTCCAACAACAGCTCCTCGTCGGCCTGCCCCTGGGGGGTACTCTCGCGCCCGACCATGACCAGCACCGGCACAGCTAACGGACTGACCCGATCAAGCTGCACATGGCGCAGCTCATGCTGTGCGCGATCGAGCACCCCGGCGAGGCGCCCCACATCGGTCATCCGCGCCCGCGCATCAGCCCAGGCCGCCTCAATCAGCAGGTGGTCCGGCTCGTGCTTCAACAGCACATCGTAAATGAGGTCGGTCGAAAAGGTCACCTGCCGTCCGGTCTTGCGCTTGCCCGGATGCTGGCGTTCGACCAGCCCGGAAATGACCGCCACTTCGCGGAACGCCCGGCGCAATAGATAGCTGTTCTGCACCCAGTCGACGAATTCACCCGCCAAGATATCTGGCGAAAGCAATGCAGCCGGATCGGCAATCGGCCGCAACCCCCAAACCGCAAGGGCGTAATCGTTGGCAACGAAGCCCAGGGGCGCAAGGCCACGTTCCTCCATCCGCCGGGTTACCAGCATGCCAAGCGACTGGTGCGCCGGCCAGCCTTCGAATGTATAGAATACGGTGTAATGCCGCCCTTGGTGCGGGAAGCTCTCCACCAGCAGTCGCCCCGGCGCTGGCAGTTCCGAACGCCAGTCCTGCATCTCAAGCCATTCCCGAACGTCATCAGGAAACCGCACCCATCCGGCCCGATCCGCCAGCAAAGCCTGCACCCGGTTGGAGAGGTGTGTGGTGAGCGGCATGCGGGCACCCATGTAACTCGGGATCTGCCCGCTGCGCTTGGCCGCGCGAACCCACAGCTCGGTCTCCCGCATCGCCTCGACCTCGAGATCAAGGCCCGCGAACCGGAATGTCGCCCCGGGCTTGAGACTGGCGGCAAAGCTTTCCTCCACCCGGCCCAGCGCCTTGCCGTTGCGGAAGCGGACAGAGATCATCTCGCTGTCCATGATGATCCCGGCGTTCAGGCGATGCCGCGCGGCGTGTTGCGGATGGGTGAGCCGCCACAAGCCGTCGCGGCCCTTGGTGATCCGCTGGAACCGGTCATAGGCGCGTAATGAATAGCCCCCGGTCGCGACAAAGCCGAGCACCCGCTGCCAGGTTTCGGGGTCGACCCAAGCGTAGGGTTCGGCGCTTTGTATTTCGGCGAGCAGTGCCGCGTCATCAAACGGTCCGGCGCAGGCGCAAGCCATCACATGCTGCGCCAGAACGTCGAGGCCGCCGGGGCGGAACGCCTCGCCATCACGTTGCCCCTCAGCCACGGCCTCCAGCGCAGCGAAGGCCTCAAGGAACTCAAAGCGGTTGCCCGGCGCGAGCATGGCGCGGCTCGGCTGGTCAAGTCGATGGTTGGCGCGCCCGATCCGCTGGAGCAGGCGCGATGAGCCTTTGGGGGCACCCATCTGCACCACCAGGTCAACATCGCCCCAATCGACCCCCAGGTCGAGGCTGGCGGTGCAGACAAGCGCGCGCAGCTTGCCCGCTGCCATGGCACTCTCGACCTTGCGCCGCGCCTCAACCGACAGCGACCCATGGTGGATGCCGATTGGCAGGTGATCCTCGTTCGCGTCCCACAATTCCTGAAAGATGAACTCGGCCAGGAACCGGGTGTTGCAGAATACCAGCGTCGTCTTGTTCGCCTTAATCGCCTGATAGAGCTGCGGGACGGCCCAGGCCGCTGCGTGGCCACCCCAGGGCACCCGCGCCTCTTGAGGCAGAACGATCTCTAGTTCGGGTGGCGCGCCCTGTTCGCCCTCAACCACGGCCACGGCCGCAGCCTCGCCCTGTGGTGCAAGCCAACGGCGATAGACTTCCGGATCGGCGAGGGTGGCCGACAAGGCCACCCGTTGCAGCTTGGGGGCAAGGGCTTGCAATCGGGCCAGCGCCAGCACCAGCAAGTCCCCTCGCTTGCCATTGGCGAAGGCGTGGACTTCATCGATCACGATCCGTTTCAGCCCCGCGAACAGCGTCGCGCTCTCGGGATAGGAGAGCAACAGCGAGAGCGATTCCGGCGTGGTCAGCAGGACATGTGGCGGCTTTACGCGCTGGCGGGCCTTGCGATCCGATGGGGTATCCCCGCTGCGGGTCTCGATCCGGATCGGCAGGCCCAGCTCCTCGGCCGGGAGCAGCAGGTTGCGCCGCACATCGTGGGCAAGCGCTTTCAGCGGGGAGACATAGAGCGTGTGCAGGCCTTCCGCCGGCTCAGCGCCCTGAAGCCGCGTCGGGCAAAAGTCAGCCAAGGTCGGCAGGAAGCCGGCCAGCGTCTTGCCCGCGCCGGTGTCAGCAACCAGCAGCGCGTGCCGCCCTTCCGCGGCAACCAACAGCATCTCACGCTGGTGGCGACGCAGCTGCCAGCCGCGCCCGGCGAACCAGTCGGCAAGCTCCGGGGGCAGATGGGCGGGGGCATTCGACATCGCAGCATAGGTAATATGTGCCGGGCAAACATAATAGCCCGACCGGCGAACTGAAAAGGACCCTTCCCCTTCCCCGCGCAGCCTGCCACGCTGGCGCGATGTTACCCGGATTGGATCAGGCTGCGCTTGTTTCCGTGGCGCTGGCATTGGCGCTGGGGCTGCTGGTCGGCGTGGAGCGCGGCTGGACCCAGCGTGAGCAAGCGCCTGGCACCCGCTTTGCCGGAATTCGGACCTATGGCCTGCTGGGCCTGGCTGGTGGGCTGGGCGGGGCGTTGCAAGCAACATTCCCGGTCCTGTCGGGCATTCTGCTGGCCGGAACCGCCGTCCTGGTGGTGATGGGTTATTGGCGCACCACGCGCGGTGAACCAAGCACGCAACCTTCGATCAGCGGTACGGCCAGCCTGGTTGGCCTGCTTACCCTCGCCGGTGGATTCGTCGCCGGAGCCGGCGGCCATGCCTTGGCCAGCGCCGCTATGGGGGTGATGGTCCTGGTCCTCGCCATGCGCCACCAGTTGCATGACTGGGTCCGCCACCTTGATGAGCGCGAGGTACTGGCCATTGCCCATTTCGCACTCATCTCGCTGGTGATCCTACCGCTGCTGCCCGACACACCAATGGGCCCGCTCGATGCCTGGCGTCCCCGCCAGATCTGGCTGGTGGTGGTGATGGTCTGCGGCTTCTCGTTCCTGGGCTATGTCGCTGCGCACCGGCTTGGCCCGTCAAAGGGGACCATGGCCACGGCCGCCGCCGGATCGATGGTTTCCTCAACCGCGGTCACCGCTTCCCTGGCCGGACGGCTACGCGACGGATCGGGCGATCCGGCTATGTTGAATTCGTCGATTGCGCTGGCTTCGGCCGTGATGTTCGTCCGGGTAATGGTTCTGGTGGGCGCCCTGGCCCCCTTTGCCCTGTCCACCCTGACAACCTGGGCCCTGCCCGGCATGATTGTCAGCCTGATCGGCGCCTGGATGATCGGTCGGCACCGGAGCGGGAACAGCGAAAACCAGCACGACGGGCTGCCGCTGCGCAACCCCTTCGCGCTCGGCCCTGCGCTGATCCTTGCTGCGCTGGTCATGGTCCTGAGTGTTGCCGCGCGCTGGGTACTGGCGCGTTACGGCGACGCCGGACTCGCGACCGTGCTGGCCCTGTCGGGCATGCTGGATGTCGATTCTGCGATCATCACAATGGGCAACCTGCCGGCCGGCACAGTCGATCCGCGGCTTGCGGCGCTGATCCTGATGCCGCCAGTCCTGCTCAACACCCTGATCAAGGCAGGAGCGGCGATCGGACTTGCCGGATGGCGGCAAGCGTGGAGAGGCGCGGCAGTCTTGGCGGCGAGCGCCTTGGCAGCGCTCGGCGCGCTGCCCTTGCTGCTCCCAGCGATTCAGTGACCCGCCTGCGGTCCCCGCGTCAGGCCCGAAGCCTCGAGCTGGGCGTCAACTTCGGCCAACAAGCGTTCGCACCCTTCCGCGCTATCGCTTTCGGCCCGGGCGACCAGCACGTCCTGGGTGTTGGACGCGCGCAGCAGCCACCAGCCATCGGCAGTTGAAACCCGCACGCCGTCAATCGCGTTAACCGTGGCACCGGATGCGGCCAGCCGGTCCTTCACCTCGTCAATCACGGCAAACTTGCGGCTTTCATCGACCTGGAAGCGCAGCTCGGGCGTGTTGACCAGAGCCGGCATTTCGCCGCGCAACTCGGTTACCGACTTGCCCAGCCGGGCGCTCGCCGCAATCAAGCGGACGGCCGCATAAAGCGCATCGTCATAGCCGTAGTACTGGTGCGCGAAGAATACGTGGCCACTCATCTCCCCGGCCAGCGGTGCGGCAATCTCTTTCATTTTGGATTTGATCAGGCTGTGTCCGGTCTTCCACATGGTGGGTCGTCCACCCAGCCTTTCGACGTGATCAAACAGGGCCCGAGATGCTTTCACATCCGCAATGATCGCGGCGCCGGGCTCCATCCTGAGCAGGTCCTCGGCATAGATCATCAGCAGCTGGTCACCCCAGATCACCCGTCCCTGACCGTCGATCGCGCCGATCCGGTCGCCATCCCCGTCGAAAGCAACTCCAAAGTCGAGGTTCTTCTCGGCGACAAGCTTGCGCAGATCGGCCAGATTCTTCTCCTCAGTCGGGTCCGGATGGTGGTTCGGAAAGTTCCCGTCGACTTCGGTGAAAAGAAGATGGTGTTCGCCAGGCAACCGATCGACCAGCAATTCAAGCGCAGGACCGGCGGCCCCGTTTCCTGCATCCCAGCCAATCCGCAGGCTGGAAAGCGGCGCCGGGTCAATACCGGCCAAACCTTCGACGAGGCGAGCAACATAGGCCGTGAGGACTTCGCGCTGCTCGTGACGGCCATCGCCCTCGAGCCACGCTCCTTCGGCCGCCAGCCGTCCCAGTTCCAGAATATCCGCCCCAAAGAACGGGCGGCCCTGGAATACCATCTTGAAGCCATTGTAATTGGCGGGATTATGGCTGCCGGTTATCTGAATGCCGCCATGCACATCCTGGGCTGAGGCTTCGGCATAGTAGAGCATCGGGGTGGGACCCATCCCGATCCGCACCACATCCACGCCGCTGGCGTTCAGTCCTTCGACCAGGGCCGCTTCCAGTTCGGGCGAGCTCAGCCGGCCATCATAGCCCACGGCAACCTTATTGCCGCCAGCCTGCCGCAACAGTGTCGCGAAGCCGCGACCGATGGCATAGGCATCGGCCGTGCCGAGCGTCTCACCAATAATGCCGCGGATGTCATATTCGCGCAGGACGGTCGGGTGGAACTGGTGGCTCATCGTTACTCCGCTTCGTTGCCCGCCAGCCGCGCCAGCAAGAGGTCGCGGGCGGCATTGGCAGCATGGACCGCATCGTTGCTGCCGCCGCGATCCGGGTGGACCCGGGCGATCAGCCTGCGATGCGCCTCGATAATGGCCTCGCGCTTAGCGGAGCGGTCTACCCCAAGCAAGGTTCTCGCACGTGCTTCTGCGTGCAAACGTTCTGACTGGATCCAAAGTTCCCAAGGCCAGCGTCGGGTCAGCATCCGGCAAGCAATTGCCGCCAGCAGAACGAAGGCGATCAGTTTGGCCAAGCGGGCTATTCCGGCGCAGGACGGGCGGGAACCGGCAGGTTGAGGTTGGCCAGCAGGGCGCGCAACTCCTGCCGCGCGACCAGATGGCTCGTGCCAAGTTCGCCAAGGTGCCCCTTGTCAAGCAGGGTCAGGCCCGAGGGGAACAGCTCGCGATAGATCACCCGTTCGCTCAGGCCACTGGCGATGCGGAAGCCAACCCGCTTCGATAGTTCGGTCAGGGCCCCGTCAAGCCGCCGCATGTTGCGGGCTTCGACATGCTGGGTGCGGTTGCGCACCACCACCCAGTCCATCTCGCGGCGCTTCTCCTGGATCGTCGCCAGTGCCCGCTTCTTGCGGGCTTCCCAAATCAGTTCGGCATAGAACGAGAGCTTGCGAACCTTGAAGGTTTCAGCATCGACCTGCCCGATCAGGTCAAAATCGACAAAGCTGTCATTCAAAGGGGTGACCAATGTATCCGCCGCAGTGGCGACATGCCGCGCCAGGGGATCATCGCGACCAGGCGTGTCGAATATCAGGAAATCATGGCCTTCGGCCAGTTCGGTGCTGATCCGGTCCAGCTCAGCCGCATCGGTTCCGTCGTAAACAGCGAAGTTCGCGGTCGGCAGGACGATGGCCCGGCGCTTGATCGTTTCGGCCCGGTTTTCGAGATAGCGGTGAAAGGTCCGCTGGCGGTGGTCGAGATCGACCGCAGCCACCCTGGCCCCCTGATAGGCCAATGCAATCGCCACGTGGACCGCCGTGGTCGACTTGCCCGTTCCGCCCTTCTCATTGGCAAAGACAATCCGGTGGGGGCTCTTGCTGGCAGTCACGGTGGGTAGGGCTCGCTTGTTTGGTTGCCCCGTGGCGCATCGCGGCGCTAGGGCGGCTTCGGTGCCTTCTACCCAAGGGGATTCGTCCGTGCAAACCGTCACCCGGCTTGATCCACTGCGCAACGCCATAGACGCGCTCCGCGCTAACGGGCCAATTGCTTTGGTGCCGACCATGGGAGCCTTGCACGACGGTCATCTCACACTGGTGCGCGCCGCCAAGGCCAGGGCCGCGCACGTGGTGGCATCGATCTTCGTCAACCCGCGCCAGTTTGGTCCGAACGAGGATCTGGACGCCTATCCGCGCCAGCTGGCGCGCGACCAGGCCTTGCTCGAAGCCGAGGGCGTGAGCCTGCTCTGGGCGCCGGAGCCAGCTGCGATGTATCCCGACGGCTATGCCACCAATATCTCGGTCTCGGGCGTCTCCGATGGCCTGTGCGGCGCGGCGCGGCCGGGCCATTTCGATGGCGTGGCAACGGTGGTTTGCAAACTGTTCAACCAGGTTCAGCCGGATTTGGCCCTATTTGGCGAGAAGGACTGGCAGCAGCTTGCCGTGATCCGCCGGATGGCGGGTGACCTGGATCTGACCCGCCCGCATGTCACAGCAATCATCGGCGTACCGACGGTGCGCGAGGCGGACGGGCTGGCGATGAGTTCCCGCAATGCATATCTTTCAGCGCAGCAGCGCAACGATGCCGCAGCCTTGCCCCGCGCCATGAAGATGGCGATTGCCGCGATGTTGGGGGGCCAGGCGGTAGAAGAGGCCATGGCGCAATTGCGAGCCACGCTGATCAGCGCAGGCTTTTCCTCCTTGGACTACGCCGAAGTTCGCGATCCCGCCTCGCTCAGTCCTGTCAGCAACCCGCAAAGCCGCCCTGCCCGGTTATTCGTTGCGGCTCGGATCGGCGGCACCAGACTGATCGACAATATGCCGGTCAGTCAGGACTGACCTTCCCGCCGCGGAACAAGCGCGACAGCGACCGGTTAGCTAGACCGGGTCAGCGAGCTAAGGCATGGTTCAGCGTCATGCCCCAGGGCTTTTCGCGCAGGGATCGCTGCAACAGAACAGAGGACCTAGGTCAGGCAATCCGGGCCAATGACACGGCACCCTGCAATTGCCCCGCGCAAATGAGCGCGCCAACTATCCCGGCATCCTGCCCTAGGGCGGGCTCGGTCAGGAAGTCAGTCCTATCCGCCAGGCCAACGCAGTAGCCGCCAAGATGCCTGTGCATCGCTGCAGAAATCTCTGGGATCAGCCCCGGGGTCTGACCCACCCCGCCGCCAATCACGATACGGTGCGGCGAAAGTGTCAGGACGAGGTTGGCGCACAGTTGCCCAAGATAGTCGGCAATCAGCTGGTGCTCCGCCCCACCGCGGTCAAAGTGGCTGAGCGACTGGCCAAAGCGGGCCATGATCGCCGGGCCCGCCGCCAGGCCTTCGGCGCAATCGGGATGGAAGCGACAGGCTGACAGCGCAGTGTCGCGCGGATTCCGCTGCAAGGCGATATGGCCCATCTCGGGATGAAGCAGAGCGGGCATGACGGTGCCGTCCAGCACGATTGCACCGCCAATTCCGGTCCCAACCGTGAGATAGGTACCGAGCCGGGTATCGCGCAACGCACCCAGATGCGCTTCGCCCACTGCCGCGGCCCCCACATCAGTAACAAGCGCCAGCGGCAATCGTAATGTGTTCGAAAGGCAGCCGGCAAGATCAAAGCCGCTCCAGCCCGGCTTGTTGGTCTCCAGCAATTTACCATAGTCGCGGGATGCCGGGTCGATCACGATCGGCCCGAAGGCACCCACCCCGATGCCGGACAGCGGCATGCCGCAATCTCGAAAGAAGCCGAAGACATCCGGCATCACCGCATCCGGATGATCAGTGGGAACGGTGGTGCTCTTGAGCAACCGTCCATCCGATCCCCCGACCGCAAGGACGATCTTGGTCCCGCCGAGTTCGATCGCGCCGACGACCTTGCCATCAGCCATGGGTATGCCCTTCTGCCATCCGGGCGACCGCCGCGGCGAAGATTGACCGCGCCAGCAGCAAGACTGCGACCGCGATCAGGTAGAGCCCCGCCATCATCGCAAAGCCCGCAGCAAGTCCGGTGTGAACCGCAATGGCGGGCAGGGCGACAGTCGATATCCCGGCACCGATGAACCCCAGCATGGTCATCAAGCCCGCCGCCGTGGCTCTCGCCTCGTCGGGCATGACATCGTGCATTGCGGCATAGATGCAGCCATCAAACAGGCCCTTGCCAAAGCTGGTCGCAAACAGCAGCGCGCCGACCAGCGGCACGGAATGGGCCAGCGGGAAGGGGAGCAGGAACAGCGCCGCCAGCGCCAGCCCCAGTGCCAGGACGGTGAAGCGACCAATGGCGCTGCGTGCGGCGAACCGGTCAGCCAACCAGCCTCCGACCAGGACTGAGACGAACCCGGCGGTCGTGATCATTACAGGCCCAACCAGGGCGCTATCGGCCAGGTTCAGCTTCAGCACGTCGTGCGCATAGGTGTTGCACCAGTTGAGCACCGCTGACGAGGCTGCCGTCGACAGAAAGAAAACCCCGCACAGCACCAGTGCAGCGGGATTGGCCAGGATCAGGCGCAGCGGCTCGGTCCGCTCAGCTACGGGCCTCGCCTGGACGGCTGGGGCATCGTCGCGCAATGTAAAGAACAGGATCGCCATGACGACGAAGCCAAGGGCCGCAAAGACCAGGAATGGCATAGACCAGCCATGGCTATCGGCCAACTTCCCGGCGACCCAGCCCCCGATCCCGCCACCAGCAAAAACGGCAGTCTGGTGGATCGCGAGTGCCCGGCTGCGCATAGCCGGCCTGTGCCATGAACTGATCAGCGCTGTCGCGGTGGGATAATAGGTGGATTCGCCTACCGCCACGAGGGTCCGCATGCCGAGCAGCATCGCAAAGCCGGTGGCGATCGGCATCAGGCCGGTTGCCGTGCTCCAGAACACCAGCCCGAAGATCACCATGTTCCTGCGGCGAACGCTGTCTCCCGCCCGGCCGAACAAAAAGGCGCAAACCGCATAGGTCCAGAAGAAGACCGTATCGACGATACCCAGCTGGAGATCAGTGATGCTGAAGGCATCACGCAACAGCGGCTTTACCGAGTTGAGGATCGCCCGGTCGGCAGAGTTGAGGAACGACACCATCCACAGCAAGCCCACCAGAATCCACGGATAGGCTGCCGGTGCCGGCTTTTTCAAAGTCGCGAACATCTGCCCCTTACTTTCCACACCAGGCGAGCCACATGGCCGCAGTCCAAGAGAAATCAGGACCACCCGACCCCTCGCCCGTTTCAGGGCTGAAGCTTTCGTAAAAACCCGATTTTTCGATAAGTCGCGCCGAATCCTGCCTGATCCGCTCTGCCCATTCGAGCTGGCCCTGCTCGGCCAGCCCGAGGGCAATCATGTAGCTGACCACCAACCAGATGGGGCCCCGCCAATAGCGGCGATGGTCGTATTCGCGGCTTCCCGCTTCAAGGCTTGGCACCAGATAGGTGGCGGTGGCGGTCAGCCGTTCCAAGGCTGCAAGCAGGCGGGCGCGCTGTTCGGCGCTGCCGACCCCGGCATAGAAGGCCAGGAAACTGGCATTGGTGACCAGTCCCGAGCTTTCGAACGTGGTGGCATCGCGCGAGCAATAGGCTCCGATCGCATCATTCCACAGCCAGTCCATCCCCTGTTCGGACAGCGCGATCCGGCCCTTGAGCTCATCGGCGACTGCCGTGTCACCAAGCGCTTCGGCCAGCACCAGCAGATCGCGATTGGCGCGCAGCAGTTCCATCGACATGCCCACGTCAATCATCCGGAACGGGCCGTTGTCGGCGATTTCGCGGTGATCCCAGCCAGCCTTGCGGCCAAACTGCAGGATCGCGACATAGCGATCATATTCGTGCTGCTGCGGCCGCATCGCGGCATCGACATGGCCGGTATCGCGGCGCCGATAGGTTCCCACACCCGAAGTATCGACCCGGGCCAGCGCAGCATCCCATTCGCTGGAATTGTCGCGACCGGTTTCCCAGTTGTGGGTGACCATCACCAGGCCATTGCCCAGCGGATCGCGAAAGCGATGGAACCAGCGGTGGCTCCGTAAGCAGGCCGCATAGAGCTTTTGCATGCGCGGATGCGCGGGATTGGCGCCTTCCTGCTCCCAAAGCTGGCGGACCACGCTGGCCAGCACCGGCGGCTGGGTAATCCCGGAGGTGGGCGGCGTCCTGCCCGTGCCCCATACGCCTGGTCCGGGGAAATAGCCCTCGTCATCCTGGTGGAACACGATATGCGGGATCATCCCGTCATCCCACTGGGCCGAAACCAGCGTTTCAATTTCCTGCCAGGCCCGGTCGCGGTCGAATTCGGCGAAGCCCAGGGCGACGAAGGCCGAATCCCAGTTCCACTGGAACGGGTAAAGGCCGTGGGTCGGGACAGTATAGCCGCCCCGGTCATTGCGGCGGAGGATCGCCTGGGCTTGGCGGTCTAGGTCATGGCTCATGATGAAGGCCCTTCCACGGCAATCATGCGGATATCGTTGACGTTGGTGCGCGTTGGACCGGTCTTGATCAGCCCGCCCAAGCGCTCGAACAGGTCGTAGCTTCGATTGGTGGCGAGAGCCTGCGCGACAGCCTGTGGATCCGCCCAACTGGCAGAAATGTAACCACCGGCGTTGTCTTCAGTCCCGTCAATCCCGTCGCTATCGCCAGCCACGGCCTCGATCGGATCCACTGGCGAAAGCGCACCCAACAGGCCGGTAAGATATTCAAGGTTTGGCCCACCGCGGCCCGTTGCACTGGCGCGAACCACGGTCAGTTCGCCGCCCGACAGCAACAGATGTCGACCGGGTTTTTGGGCATACTGCCGCGCGATTTCCCCGTGCGCCCGACCTGTCGCGGCAGCTTCGCCCGACAGGCCTCCGCCGAGGTCGATCACTTGCCAGCCATCCTCAGCCGCGCGTGCCGAAATGGCAGCCAGGGCATCGGCATTGGTGGCGAGCATCTGCACCGGGTGCTGTTGCACCTCGGGAGGCGCATTGGCTCGGATAGCAGCGACCAGGTCCGGCGTAAGGTTCCAGCCAGCGGCAGAGAGGATGGCAATCGCGGCATCGGGTTCGAAGGGAGCCCCGATGCTGGGGCCCGAAGCGATCAGGGCTGGATCATCGCCGGCCACGTCCGAGATGACGCAAGTCAGCAGTTCCGCGCCCCGTGCCCCGGCAATAGCAGCCAGTCGGCCGCCCTTGATCCGTGACAGGTGCCGCCGCACCAGATTGATCTCGGCAATGCCCGCGCCGGATCGAACCAGCCAGTCAGTGATCGCCTGCTTGGTTTCGAACGACAAGCCTTCGGCCGGGGCGCAAAGCAGCGCCGACCCACCCCCGGATATCAGGAAGATCACGCGATCATCAGGGCCAGCTTCGGCGGCCAGAGCCAAAAGCCGGCGCCCCGCTTCAAGGCTTAACCCATCAGGAACCGGGTGACGCGCCTCGATGATTTCAATCGAAGCGGGCGGGTTGGGAACATTGTGTCCGTGCCGGGTCACGACGCAACCGATTACCGGGCCTGCCAGACATTCGCTGGCGACCTGCGCCATTTCAGCGGCTGCCTTGCCACAGCCCAGCACAACGGTGCGGCCGCGCGGGGCCGAGCGGGGCAGAACTGCTGGCAGGGTCAACCGGGGACTGCTAGCCGCGACGCCGTGCAGGAAGTAATCGGTCAGCTGCTGGCGATTACTCATGAACCGACGATCCCTGCCTTAGATGGCCGAAGCAACCCATAGTATGGGAGGTGGCGGAGGCAATTGGCACTGCCCCCGCCACAGTTATGTACGACGATTAGAAGCTATAGGTCAGGCGACCGGTGATCCGGCGCGGCAGCACCGGACGGCCGACGAAGAATGCGCCATTGGCAGCCTGATTGTTGTCCTGGCGCGGCGAACCTTCAGTCACGGCGTCGGTGTCGAACAGGTTGTAGACATTCAGGCTGACCCGGACCGAGGAACCGCCCAGCGGCACCTTGTAGCCCAGGTCAAGATTGGCGACGTTCCAGCCCTGAAGCTGGATCGTATTGGCCGATGCCGTGTAGTTATCGCCAGTGTAGTTGGTGAAGATCGAGGCATCGAAGCGGCCATCGTCGTAATAGAGGCCAGCGTTGTAAAGCACCTGCGGCTGGCGTTCGACCTTCTTGCCAATGTTGGCAGGGGTGGTGTCAAACGCGACATACTTGGCCTTTTGCAGGGTCAGGTTGCCGCTGAAGCGCAGCGCGTTGGTCAGCTTGAGATCAAGCGTTGCTTCAACCCCGTAGGATTCGGTCCCAACCAGGTTGACCTTCTCGGTAAAGCCACCCGCCCCGTCGTTGACGAACAGCACCTGACGGCGATTGTCGAGCTTGGTGTAGAGGAACGAAGCCGTGGCCGAGAATCGGGGCTGGCTGATCTTGATGCCCGTTTCAGCCTGCTTGATGATTTCAGCCGTGTAGCTCTGCGTGCCCGGCGCAACACTGGCGTTGGCTGCCGTGCCGGCCGGCAGCGGACGGAAGGCTGCCGAGCGCAGTTCGGGGAAGAAGAACCCGCGCGAAGCATTGGCATAGAGGCTGACGCGATCGGTCAGCTTGTAAAGCGCACCAGCGGCCAGGGCCCATTCGGTGGTGTCAACCTTGCCGGTCAGAAACCCGCCATTGCCCCAGATCACATCACGCAGGGCGGTGGACAGGTTTGCGGTGGTGGCATCGGTCACGACGGTCGAAGTCCGCTCGCGGCTGATGTCACCGTTGATCCGCTCGACGCGGCCGCCGATGTCAAAGTTGAACCGGTCACCGATCTTCATCTGGTCAGCCAGGTAACCGGCCACGCGTTCAGCCTTGTGGCGGTTGTTGACATAGCCAGCACCGGCATTGAGCAGGCCATTGGCCGATACGACCGTCTGGGTGCTCGTCAACGGGTTGGTGACAGTCAGGTTAACCAGGCGCGGCGTGTTGTTGAATTCGGCCAGGTAGGTGGTGGTTACGTTGTAATCCCCAGCACTGGCGCGGCCATAAAAGCCACCCAGAGTGATCGCATGGTCGATCCCGCCCGTGACCAGCTTCTTGGTCAGGTTGAGTTCGCCGGTGAAATCGGTGGCCGGACGGACGCGGTCGGTAAAGCGGTTGGCGAACAGCAGGTAAGTGTTCGGAACCGCGCCGCCACCAACAAAGGTGAACGAAGCATTGGCGAGGCTGCCAAGGTTGCGATTGGTCAGGAAGCTCTGCAAGGTTTCCGGCACGTTGATCACGCCGTCACCATCGGACCACAGGCCGAACTTGTGCTTGTAATCGCTGTACTTGAACTTGCCGTTGATGGCCCAGCCGCTGTCGCCGAAATCCTTTTCAAAGGTCAGGCCGATGAAGCCGCCCTTGGTCTTGACCCCATCGTTGATGTCCGAAGTGAACGTACCGGTGGGGGTGCGGAAACCCAGGCCGCCGGCAAAATTGTTCTGAACGGATTCGACCAGCTTGCCGTCATTGCCAACCAGGCGTTCACGCGTGGTGCCGTTCAGCGGGATCGGTAGATAGAACTGGGCCTGGTCGTTGATGTACTGGCCCAGCACCTTGATGTTGCCGCTACCGTCGGCGAAACGGTATTCCAGATTGCCGCGCAGCTGGCCGCCCTTGGTATCAAGATTGGTGCGCAGCGGCCCCTTGTCCGAGCGATAGAAGCCGGCAACCGCGAAATAGAGGTTGTTGCCCAGCGGGCCGCTGAGCGCGACATCGCCGCGATAGCGATCGTCCTGGCCCACTTCGACCTGCACGGTGCCCTCAAGGCGATCGGTACCGGTCTTGCTGATATAGTTGATCAGGCCAGCCACCGAACCGGGGCCAAACAGGTTTGAGACGCCGCCGCGCACGAATTCAAGGCGCTGAATGCCAAGATCGTTACGGGCATAGACGTCGTAAGCCGACGAGTTCAGGCCAAACGACGAGAGCAAGGTGATCCCGTCGTACATCAGCGGCGTGAACTGATACTGGCCGCCCGACGGCAGACCCTTCACAAATACGTTCGAGGCGACTTCGCCGCCGCCGCCATCGGCCTTGATGGTCGGGATGGTGTTGAGAATGTCGGCCTGGCTGCTCACACCGGTCCGGGCCAGCGCGCCCGCACTCACCTGGCTAACCGCCAGCGGCGTGTCGAGCGAGATGCGCGAACGGCTGGTACCGGTCACCACAATTTCTTCGGTCGATGCCTGCTCGCCCTGGTCGGCCACTTCGGCTTTGGTTTGCGCCAGCAGCGCGGCGGGCGAAAATGCGAGCAACGAAACACCGGCAAGCATCACTTTTGAGATGCGCGTCATCAGACCTCTCCTCACCTGTCGGTCGTACATTCGACCTTGTCGAGCCCGGTCATATCGATACCGTAAAATCATTTCAACCCATGTTGAGTATTATTGAGGGTTTTATCACCGTTGCTCTTGCGGGCCTGATTTGCAATGAGAGGCAAATGGCTTCGTTACACCCGCTTTCCCAACAGTTCAGGCAACCATCGGACAGCGAAAGTCAGCTGTTGAACCTGGTGCTTCGGGGCAGCGGCTCGACCCAGCCCGAACTGGCCCGCCTCAGCGGGCTTTCACAGCAAACGGTCTCTCGCCTCGTCAACGACCTTGTGGCCTGCGGCGCCCTGCAACTGGGCGAGCGGCGATCGAACGGCCGTCGTGGCCAGCCTAGCTTCGAAATTGCGATCGCGCCTGGATACGCCTTCTCGTTAGGGCTGGCGCTGATGACCGATGCGATGTCGATCCTGCTCATGGACTTCGCTGGAAACGTGGTCGACTATGCCTATTTCGACATGCCGGTGATGAGCCGGCGCGCCGTTTTCGGAAAGATCGCTGAAGCCAAGGAACAGTTCTTCACTGCGCGACCCGATGCCCGTGAACGCCTGGTCGGGATCGGGATCGGGATATCGGGCTACTGCCTTGATGGTAAGGCACGCTACAATCCGCCGCCCGCGCTCGACGAATGGGCGATGGTGCCGCTTGATGACCTGTTCAGTGAAGCGCTTGGCTTGCCCGCCTGGGTCGAGAACGATGGCAATGCCGCCGCCATCGGCGAAAGCTTCCTGGGCGCAGGTCGGATTTATTCTGATTTCGTCTACGTGTTCGTCGCGGCCGGCATCGGCGGAGGCGTAATCGCCAACCATCGCCTTATGCGCGGCACGCATGGCAATGGCGGTGAAATTGGTCTGATCCTGCCCTGGCGACTATATCAGCTGCCCACGCTGGAAACCCTGCTGCAGTCGCTGCGCCGCCACGGTGTGGAGCTTGACGGTATTTCGGAAATGCTGGCCAAATTCGATCCGGATTGGCCGGGCGTGGACGAGTGGATCGAAAAGAGCCGTGATCCGCTGTCCCTGATCGCGTCATCCATTTCCGCATTGCTCGATCCGGAGGCGATCGTTTTGGGAGGCCGTCTGCCGCAAAGTCTGGCCGAGAAAATCATCCCGGCGATCGAGCTGTTCGATGATGCCCGCCGCCACGAGCCGCGGCCACTGCCCCAGTTGGTGCTGTCTCAAACCAAAGTCGATGCCTGCGCAATTGGTGCCGCCATGCTGCCGCTTGAAGCATGCTTCTTCTCATCAATGCTTTGAGGGGCTGGTGCCACGCTGCCACGCTTCGCCCGAAGGAAACAGCGGCTGCAAGCGCACAGGTAAGGGGAACCGCAAGGTTTCAATATAGCATTAAAGTTAAGACTTTTTATCTTGAGTTACGGTAAGGTGGCCCCCATTCTGCGCGGTTGCATGAGCTATCTGCTCAAACCAGTCGCTCGACTACTAAAGTTCGGTCGGCAGTATTTCAAAACTCAAAACTTTAGCCGCGCGCCTACCTGAACTGATCGCGGCGCACCTGGCGCGTAGAAGGTGGACGACAACAGTGGCCGCTCGCCTCCAATCACTGGCCCGGCAAAGGGCCGCGCGACGAAGTTGCCACTGGCATCAAACGCAGTCGGCCCAAGCTGGGCGGCATTGGCATACTGTTTGTCGAACAGGTTCCGCACGGTGGCGAACAGCGTGACCATATTGGCGGGACTGACTTCCATCGCAAGATTGATCAACGCATAGGCATCGGTCTTGCCGGCATGCAGAAAATAAACTCCGTCAGACTGATGGAGGTTGTTTTCGTTGCCCCGCGCATAGACGCCGCTCGCGGCGATCATGTCGAAGTTGAAGCGCACTTGCGGAACCGGGGCCCATTGCGCACCAGCCTTGAACAGATGGCGCGGAATCAGCGGAATGCGGTCACCCGGCGTGATCGCGATGCTCCCTTCAAAGCCAGGTGCGACCGCATCGTTTGTAGAGTTGGCCGAACCGCTAACCGCTTCGGGTGTGCGGTAGGTCGCATCGAGATATGTGTAGCTTGCCGAGAGCGACAGCGTACCGAATTTACGCGTGCCTTCGACTTCGAAACCTTGTCGCCGGGTCTTCCCGAAATTGCGGAAATAGCCGAACCCTGAGGGATCGTCGGTGACGAACAGGATGTCATCGCTGGCATCTGTCCGGAACAGGCTGCCACCCAGCGTCCAGGTATCACGTCGCAGCGAAGCCCGCGCTTCGATGGTCTGCGCAACCACCTGCCGCAGCGGCGGATCTCCCGCGAGCGCATTGGGCAGTCGGCACGGGCTGGCCGGGTCCGAACAGCCCAGCTCGATCGCCGAGGGCGCGCGCGAGGCTTGGGACCAGGACAGCGCGAGTTCCGCCCCCTTGAATGGCTGCCAGGATAGCAAGGCTGAAGGGTTGAAATGATCGTAGACTGGATCGCTATCGAGGGAACCGGTGCCACCGCCGGGAGTGATCCGGTCACGGTTGTGGATCGAGGTGCGATCATAGCGCCCGCCCAGATCCAGCTGCAGGCTCTTGGCCAACTGCGCGCTTTCCAGCGCGTAGAGGCCGATGCTGGCGGTGCGGCTGTAGAGGTCGACCCGCGCATCGAAGGCACTTTCGGAATTCTGAGTGCCATCGGCGAACGCGCCGAGGCCGCCGACGGCGATCACCTTGCGATCAGGCAGGAGGTACCCAAACTGCGTGCTCTGCGCGAAATCGGCGCGGGCATTCACGTAGGACAGACCGAGCGTCAAGCTTTGTTCGATGCCCCCGATGGGTTTGCGCACCATCAGTTCGCCGCCGAAACCCCATTCGCTTTGCATCGTCAACGAACGGTTGGCGAGAGCATTGCACTTCTCGTTCGGCTCCTCGTTGAGCAAGACATTGGCGATACAACGCCACTTGGGAAATGCGGTGTTGGCCTGGTCCTCACCAGCCACCGGAAACCCTGTATAGCCCGCAGCAGTCAGCGCGGTCCGCTCGGCGGCATTGGGCTGATACAGGCTCTGGCCCAGCGAATTGTCGTTCACGTCGCCGTTATAGGTCGCGGTACGGGTGCGTCGCCAGAACACATTGCCGCTGAAGCTGATCGTGTCGGACAGCGCATGGCTACCTTTGAGGTTCAATAGCCACGCCCGACTGCGGGTGTTGTCGGGAGCGGTGTAGGTGCTCGACCGGTCAGCGGCGAGCAGGCGCATTTCCTGAAGGCCATTGCCGTTGAGATCGGTGTTGGCAAACGTTCCCGACAGCGACACTTGGCTTTGCGCATCACTCCACCCCAGCTTGCCGAAGGCGCGAGTTGCCCGCGAAGGTGAAAAATCCCGCCAGCCATCCTCGCGGAAGTGATCGGCGGTGACGAACCAGTCGAGGCCGTTGCTGGTTTGTCCGCCCCACTGGGCATTGGCAGTGAAGCGGTTGAAGGAACCATGGCTCGCCTCAAGCCCGACACCAGGATCGCTCTTGCCATCCTTGGTCCGCACGACCAACGCGCCGCCCAGAGAATTGCGCCCGAACTGCGGGGCCGAACCCGCGACCAGGTCGATCCGGTCAATCGCCGAAGTGGGGATAAGGTCCCAGTTTACCACTTCGCCGAAGGGCTGGTTGACCCGCAGCCCATCGAGATAGACCGATAGGCCCTGCGGCGTGCCAAGCAACGGCGATGCGGTGAAACCGCGATAAGTGATGTCGCTCTGCAAGGGGTTGCCCTGCATTTCGTTGATGACCACCCCTTTTGCGGTGCGGACAAGCTGATCGGCCACGCTGACCGCTCCCGAGCTTTCCAACGTATCACTGTCAGCGACCTCAGCCCCGCTAACCCCGAGCGGGCTCGCTGTAACCAAGATCTCACGCGGCAATTCACCCTTCGCCCAAGCGCTGCCCGGCAGCAGTACAAAGACTAGTGAGTAAACTAGGAATGGTCGCCGTGTGCTCATAGGTTCCTGCAAAACACCAGCCCTACGTCAATCAGTGGCAGGAATGCCAAGCCACTTCGCCATGCTGGCAAACCGGCGAATGATTAACAATTCGATTAGCCAAATCGCCAGCAGCGAAGCCGCAAGCAAGGGCAAGAATGCAGCCAGCACAAGAATGAGAGCTGCGACACCCTTCAGCTTTGTCGGTGTTGTTGGCCTCATTGGCGCCCCAAGCTGCCCATCGGGTTTGCGTCGTCGCCACATGACAAAGCCCGTTATCGACAGTGTTACGAGCATCAGGGCGGTTACCACGCCGATCAGTTGGTTAATCCAACCGAACAGCTGCCCCTCATGCCAGGCGACGCCATAGCCCACCACCCGGTCGATGACATGTTTGTCGGCGAACGTTTCGCGGGAGGTCTGCTTGCCGGTCATTGGATCATAAGTCAGCGTTACGCGTAGCGGCCGGTTCTGGGTGTCAGATTGCACTGACCAGTCGGTAGTGGCCTTTCGGCCAAAGCGCTGCGGCCCTCCCGGAGGGGTCACGATCACCGGAGACGGCAAGCGTTGGCTCTTCGCTTCGGCAACGATCTGGCTGAGCGAAATAGGGGTCATTGCCATGGTCATCACTGATCCATCCGGCATCACATGCGACATCGTTGGCATGGCTGGATTGCTGACCGCCATCGCGCCATGATCATGTTCGGCGTGGTCTTCGCTCCCGGCAGGTTGGCCGCCGATGGTCCAATCCTGGGCCCCTTTCACCCAGCCCATTTCGGTGCGAACAGCTTTGAAGGCGCTGCCCCATACGTCGGCCCAGGGCAGCCCGGTCAACAAGAGCACCATGGCAAGGCCCGAGACCCAGAAGCCGGTTACGGCATGCAGATCGCGCCACACGACTTTCTTGCCGCTCGAAAGGCGCGGCCAGACTACACCGGCCAAACCACGCCCACGCGGCCACCAGAGGTAAAGCCCGGTCAGGATCATGACGATGGCCCAGCTTGCGGCCAGTTCTACGATCCAGCTGCCGCGCTTGCCCAGCAAGAGCTGCCCGTGAATGTCGTGGACCACCTGCATGATCCGACGTTCGGGATTGAGTATGCCGACCACCTTGCCCTGCGGCGAGACAAAGACATCGCGCATCTCAGGCCGTCCATCGCCATGTGCGGCAAGCGCAACATGGATCAAAACAGCATCGCTTTCGCTTTGGGGCAGGCGATAGGAATGCAGGCGAGATCCGGGAAAAGCCGCGAGTGCCGCTTGAACCTGATCGTCGGGCGATGCCGCGTTTTCCGTTGGCAGATTTCGCCAGGTGCGCTCTTCCCAGCGCTCGACCTGCGGTTTGAAGAGATAGGCCGCGCCGGTCAGCGCCAGGATCAGAACCATCGGTACAACGAACAGCCCGGCATAAAAATGCCAGCGCCAGATCGTCCGATAGAGCGAAGCTTTGTCGGCTTGTTCCTTCATGACTTTACCACTTCGCTTTCAGATCAAGCACGAACGTCCGCTGGGGGAGCGGATGCGACACATAGGCCTGATCGTTGAACAGATTATCGATCCCGGCGCCTAGTTCGAGCGACTTGTTGAGCTGCCAGGTCAGGCGGGTGTCGACCGTGAAGTACTCGGTCTGGAACCCATAGGCGTCCCCGCGGACCAGTCCGAACAGGTCGGAGTTGGGCCGCGATGCATAGCGCCACCCGATCGACGCCTTGACCGGCTCAACCACGCGATACCGAATGTTGCCGTTGGACCGCCACTGCGGGATGCGGGGGAACTGAACCCCTTCGGCGGCTGGATTGGCAGCGTTCTTAACCGTCTTGGCATCGATCCAGGCCAGGTTCGCATCGACATTCAGTCCATCTACCAAAATGTCCTTGGCCTCGACCATCAGCTCGACGCCGTATTGCCGGACCTGATCGACATTCTTGTAGCTGGTGATGACCGTGCCGAACTGATTGAGGCCACTGAAGCTGAAGATGGCATCCTTGATATTCTGGTAGAACAGACTGAGGGTCGTCTGAACCTTGCCGGCACGGTAACGCAGGATGAAGTTTGCATCCTCGGAGCGTTCGGCCTTCAGATTGGGGTCATAGCTTTGCGGGTCGATGGCTTGCGATATGTCATCGAAGCGGCCTTGGTAGAGTTCGCCAACGGTGGGAAAGCGCTTGGCGGTACCAAGGCTGATCTGGACCGCGAGTGCATCGCTTAGCTCACCTTGCAGGCTGAGCTTCGGACTGAAGCTGTTATCCGTCCGCGTGGGATAGCGATCGTCCTTGCGGGTGCCTGAATAAACCTTCGCAATGCCGCCGTGATAAGCGCGCCAGCCATCATAACGGACACCACCGGTCAGAACCCAGCTGCTGCCAAGGTCAATCGCGTCTTCAAGCCACAGCCCCCAAAGGCGGGTCTTGCCATAGGTTGAGGTTGAATAGGTCGGGGCGGTTGCGGCATCCCAATTTGTCGTCGCGAAGCTATCTGTCGCGGTTTCATAGATACTGGCGTTCGCACCCAATGCGATCTTGTGCGGGCCAAACACACGCTCGACTGTAAGATCGCCTGTGTACCAGCCGGGCGCATTGACCAGCGACTGGGTCCCCTGTCCCAGCGCTGCACCCGAGGCATAATCCTTCGATGTGCGCGTATCCCACTTGGGGATCCAATATCGCGACAGGTTCAATGACACATCCCACCCTGCTGCGGGACCAGCCAGCTTAAGGCCGGCCAGATATTCGGTTCGGCGGGTTGTCGACATGGTGAGACCGGTCGCGTTCCAGACGCGGCCGCCAAAGCTGACCTTGCCCTGATAGACCGGGGCGCCCGTCGCCGTATTTGTCAGCCAGCTGCGCGGGTCGGTTAAGTCCTGCTTGGTCAGCCAGATCATGCCCAGGGCATCAATTTGCCAACCGCCCGCAGTCTCATGACCAACGCGCAGCCGTGCCTGATCCTGGGTGACATCAACGGGCGAAGCGGCTCCGAAAACCGGTGTGGCAAGACGGGGGTCTACATAGGCGCCCGTCACAGCTGTACCCGTGCCCGTCGTTGCCGTCAGCAGGTTGTAGGTCATCGATTGACCGGTGTTCTCGAAATGGCGGCCGGAAACACGGACTGACCAGGGGCCGTCCTTTTGCTTCCAGTTGACGCCGCCTTCCAGGCTGTAGCCCTTGAAGGTCTCGTCAAAGCCATACTCCTTGAACGGCATGATCATGGTTTGCGCGGTTGCATAGACACCCGTTTCTTTGGGCTCCTGCGTTGTCACCGAAATCACACCGCCCATAGAATTGCCGCCATAGCGCGCCGAATACGGACCATAGACAATGTCGAACTGGCGCACCTCGGCCGGGCCGACCACGTTCCACTTGGGCGGAAAATCCCAGCGATTGCCCAGGAAGTTGGAAACAACAAAGCCATCGACCATCACGATCGTGCGGGCGCTTTGAATCGTATTGGCGCCGCGCAGCGCCACTACGGCATTGTCATCGCCGGCGAACCGCTTGCGGACAAAGAAGTTGGGCGCATACTTCATCAGGTCTTCGACATTGAGCGCGTTAATCGCCTCGAATTCCTGCTGGCCAAGCGAAACAGATAGGCCGCGCGGAACCACGGTAATCGGGGCATCCGTCTGGCCCACTACGAGAATGGTGCTGTCAGCATCAGAGACAGAGGCGTCTGCCGCTTCGGCATGGGCAGGCGCAGCAAGGCTCAGCGCAATGCCGAGCGCAATCAGGGAGGTTTTCATTGTAAAATGTTCCATCGTTGGCTCCGGCACCAACCCGGTGCGGAGCGATCATTCAGAAGCCCGGCCAATGGCCGAGCGTTGATCCTGTCAGATCAGCGATGGTGGGCCGCGCAGTGGCGGTCGCAGCCACGAGGACTCAGCTCGCGGCAAAGGTGCTCGGTCAACAAGACCAAGCGCTAGGATAAACAGCAGCGCCACGGCCAGCAGTTCGATGTCGGCAGCGGCAAGGGCACCCAGGCCAAGCGCGGTAAAGGCGCAGCGGCCTTCATCCTGACCCTGCGATTTGGCGGGATGGCCCGATCCCTCGTTCATGGGAATGGCCAACTGCTTGGTAATGACGCCGCCCGAACTGTCAGCGCAGATCGAAACGGTCAGCAGCTTTACATTACCACCAACCATATAGCCGGCCGGAACCAGCGCCTTGACCAGCAATGCCATGGTCACCAGCAGCACGGCCAGCCTGCGATGGTCTGCAATAAAGGCGCGCAATGCTGGCATGATTTAGGATGGTCCGGCGTCAGGTCGGCCAGATTAGGCTGGAGCGGGTAAGGGGAATCGAACCCCTCTAGCCAGCTTGGAAGGCTGGAGCATTACCACTATGCTATACCCGCTTAAGCCCTGCGGCCCTTGCGGCCTCGCCTATGCGCCAGCTTGGGCACCGCCGTCAATCGCTTCAAGCACTCAGCCAGCGCGAACGCCTGTCTGACAATGAAAAACGCCCCCAGCCGGATGGCAGGGGGCGCCTTTCAGTTCTACCTGGCGGAAGGGCTTAGTGGCCCTTCTTTTCCGCCCAGATGTTGCGGTACGCCATATAGCCTAGGACCGTGGCGAAGATCAGGAAGCCGATCCACCAGAACCCGGTCTGGTGACGGTTTTCCAGCTTCGGCTCAGCCGTCCAGACGAGGAACGCGGCAACGTCCTTGGACATCTGGTCAACGGTCGCCTTGGTGCCGTCGCTATAGGTCACCTGGCCTTCGCTGGTGATCGGCGCCGGCATCGCCAGGTTCAGGTTGGCGAAGTAGGGGTTGTAATGCAGCCCCTCACCCGTCTTGGCTTCCGGGAACTGCTTCAGCAGCTCGGCCGGCTGGGCCTGATACCCGGTCAGCAGCGAATAGACATAGGCCGCACCATCGTGGCGGGCCTTGGTCATCAGCGAAAGGTCCGGCGGATGGCCGAGACCAGCGTAAACCACCGGCGGGAAGTAATCGCTGGCCAGGCCCGGACGATCCTTGACCTCACCGGTCAGCGGGTCCTTGCCGGCGACGGTCGCCTTGGCGGCGATCGCCTTGATCTCAGCTTCATTGTAACCCAGCGCCGCCAGATCGCGGAAAGCGACATGCTTGATGCTGTGGCACGCGGCGCAGACTTCTTCGTAGACCTTGAAACCACGCTGCAGCTGCTGGCGATCGAACTTGCCGAAGGGGCCATCGCTGGAAAGGTGCAGTTCCTTGGGCTTAAGGTGGAACACCTTTTCAGCGGTCAGGGCATGCGGCTCGGTCGCCGCGGTATAGGCACCGCGGGTGAACGAATAGCCGAGGACCACCGTGAAAAAGGCGCCGACGAGGAGGGAGAGGATGCGGATCATTGTTCAGTCTCTTTCCGTCTCGCTTAGGCCTTGGCGGGCTGGGGGCCCAGCACCGATTCGGTAATCGAATAGGGCAGTGGATCCGGCCGCTCGATCGACGAAACGATCGGCACGATGATCAGGAAGTGGGCGAAGTAGTAAAGCGCAGCAATCTGGCTGAGCATCACATAGGGTTCTTCAGCCGGGGCGCCGCCGCAATAGAACAGCAC
>JACCDM011604243.1_pt1 | contig 26307 bp, 9 predicted proteins | sample 7445851 | NCBI WGS metagenome assembly JACCDM01 (sample SAMN15323438, study PRJNA562643) | freshwater metagenome | isolation source: river surface water | place: USA:Blue River Watershed | collected 2017-08-16
AAAGAGCAATGCGTCCTGCCTCGTCTTCAATGCGTTGGAAAGGTTTAGTAGGTAATAGTATCTCTTGGCATAGATTACTCTGATAAATCGGATCTAGTTTTGTATCAAACGGACCCTGACTAATTACGTTGTCGATATTCACCATGTAGATACGACCTGTATCTGTACGCTCTTTTAGAATACCGTTTTTAAATATTTCAACTGCTGGCAACACTTTCTTTTTGATGCCACGCTTGTGTTCATAGTGCTTGTATAATGTTTCAAATTCTTCTGTGTCACGGTAGAATGCTTCATACAAGTCAGGAACTTCGTGTGGATCGAACAATGTAATGTTCTCATTGTTGCGATAACGATTCCAGAACATTTTATTAACGACTACTGAATAATCTAATTGACGTACACGAGTTTCTTCTGTACCTTGATTGTTCTTTAATACGATAAAATCTTCAAACTGATAGTGCCATACTGGTAATGTAACTGTACAACTTGCGTTACGGATACCACCTTGTGAGCAACTACGCAAGTCAGCGAACCATTTCTTTAAGAAAGGTAACAAACCAGTATGTTTAATTTCTCCACCACGAATGGGTGCACCTAATGGTCTAATACGACCAATCTCTAATCCAATGCCAGCACGTTTACTAGCATACTTTGCCATCATTTCACCAGCGGCAAATATAGAATCCAATGTATCGTCTGCGGAGATGAGAACACAACTACTAAACTGCTTAGTAGGAGTACCGAGCCCAGCAAGTACGGGAGTAGCAAGTGTAAAATGTCCATCACTTGCACATTCATAATAGTCTTTAACATATTTTAATCTTTTATCTTTTGGTTCATTGTGGAAAGCAGTGGCGGCTGCTATTGCATATCTTACTTGGGGAGTCTCATAGATTTGACCAGTAGCACGGTTTTGCACTAAGTACTTTTCAGCCAATTGGGCGATAGCCGCATAGGTATAATTTTCATCCTTGCTATGGTCAATAAACAAATCAATGATATCCCATTCTTCTTTGGAGTACCATTCTAATAATTCTGGACTGTACATCTTTAATTGTACATTCTTTGTAACAATATCATATAGTGATGGTGGTGTATAATCACCATACACTTCTTTGCGTAGCATGGATACTTTCTGACGACCTGCTACATATTGATAGTTTACATTGTTGATATCTGGATTTTCAGTTTCATCAATCAAATTGACCATTGCCTTCAATAGTAATTCGTCAATAGTCTTAGTTGACATTCCGTCGTGTAATTCGATTTGTGCTTTAATTTCAATCATGCTAGGGCTTACGTTATCTATCCCCTTGCATCCGTAACTTACTTGTCTTTGTATCTTTGCGATATCTAATGGAACCGAAGTTCCATCACGTTTAATTACGTTGATGTTGTTCATGTGTGTTTTGCCTTAAATTTTTGTTTTTATATTGTCTAAACTAACGGTGCGCTTGACTTTGAAATCTTCTAGTTTATTACTTAGCACAGTTTCGGGCCAGTAATTAAGTATATATTTTGCGTTGTCGACCAGGACTATGACCACATCATCACCCAATCTGTCAGTCGCTTCACATATTTCAATGTTATTTTCCTCTAGTAATAACAAAGTATAGCACATTCCTAGTGCTCTTGCAACCTCGTCATAGGTGTTTTCTACCAAAAGTTGCCACGGATCGGGCCAGTTTTCGGAATCGAGGATGTGTAAATGGTGTGTGACTAACGGGGCACGTTGCCACCATTTGTCAATTTCTACACACTTTTCTTCAATAGGAGAGTCTTCTAAACGGACTCTTAAATCGTACCAGTCACTGAGTCTGGCTTCATAGGTTAATTGAAATACATTCATTAGACAATTACTTATCTAAAAATGTAATCACCGTTCTAATTTGTCATTTCTATCAGTAGTTCTACCTGCTAATGGTCGAGCTTTGATAGTAGTATCTGTCTTGTCAGCCATTTGGTCATACGCATACACACCCTGATGCGTGATTGTAAACAAATCAGCCCTCATCATAATATCTAATGGGGCACAAATTCCCATTTTTATAACGTAACTTAATAAGTTCTTTGCCATTGCAGGATCAATAGCATATGCATGGGCACGACAAATGAATAGATAATTAGGACCTTCACTAGCATGAGGTGGTATAGGATAAATCTTCCAACCCTGTTGCACCCATTCACTTCCACCAAGATACACAATGCTATTATAGGATTGCATTTCTTCAAACTTTTGTACCATTACTGAATCATGTTCTAAAATAACAATAGGTCTGTCAATAGTTGCACAGTGTGCCCACAGACTAATATGACTTAACGCACATGCTACTTCACCACGTGTTAGATAATGGTCTGTGATTTTAATCATGCTCATTAATCTATCATGTTCAAACGCTTTAGGTGAGACAATTTCACCTGGCTTAGTTCCATCATATGCTTCCCATACCTTAAATGGCATGTTTACACTATTGCAACTCTGTTGACAACGTGCGCTATATTTTTCGCTATTCTCATTACCATTCACAGTAATAATATAAGCTGATTCTATTTGTGTACTATTGGTTCTGAATAAATTTAACATATTTTAATAAATGCTGTTTGCCCTGTGTTTGGAAGGGCTAATGGTCTAATCTTGTGCCAGTTACAAGCGATGAACATTTCAACTGCCATACGAGGGCTCATTTGTGCGGCTGTACTTCCGTTCTTATCTGTGAATTGCCAATCACCGGTGTCATCACATAATATAATTCCACCAGTAACCAAAAGTTTGAAGGCAAGAACTAAGTCAGTTAACACTTCACTAGATTTGTGATCACCATCAACATATATGAGTTCGGCTTTCACATTACGATTGATTAAATCAATCAACCCATCTTCACTATGTTTTCTAATGTATTCTACATTTTTGTTAGTGTTAACACTTAGATTGTGTGCAAAGTTGTTTTGAATTTCTACAGGATCTTCACTCATGTCATTACTACCGACATGAGGATCGACTGCATAAATTTTTAAGTTTGGATTATACTTAGTGAATTCATCACTCATCCAAAATGTAGTGCCACCTTCAAACACACCTATTTCTATAATAGTGTTGGGCACACCAAACTTTGATAAGATGTGCCCAACGTTTTCTTTTGCGCCACCACTATAGTTGAAATCCATAGTGTATTTGTACATATTAGTTTTGTTTAATTAATGTTAGTGGTTCTTGTAATTTCTTTTCAACCAAATCAGTGAACTCACTCAAATCATTTCTACCTGGCTTATGCACTTGTATCAAATATTTTGCACTTAATGCAACGTTATTAAAATGATTCAACGCATAGTTTAGTTCTTCAGGAGTTATTTGTTTTGATTTAACACGTTCTTCCCATGGTTTGGTATAGTCAAATTGCATATCACAAATTTCAATATCAACATCATGTTCAAACGCTAATGGACTATCACTTCCACCGGCTTGAAGTTTTTCAATTAACAAACGTTTGTTGAATAAGTTGAACATTCCCATTGTAATTAGTCGCTTATGATCTGGATCATCTAATGCAGTATCGCAACGCCAGTGGGGAGATTCTACTTCCCATATACCACCGTTGTGTGTAATGCGATACATTTCTTTAATTACATTGATGAAGTCTTTACTTGTTTCCCCCAAGTGTTCTAAGATATCCTTAGCGACAATGTGGTCAAATTCGTTATCAGCAAAAGGCCAAGGGAATTTATTCAAATCAACTGTGACATCAGGCTTAACTGCTGGGTTAGCGTCAACGTTTACAAAACCTTCAATCTTTTTCAATCCGCAACCTAGATTAATACGTTTTACAACACGGTCTTCATTTGGATGGTCAATGTGTTGTAAATTGAATTTTTCTTCTAGTTCTTTATACAATAACTGGAATGTATCATTCCACTTTGTTTTTTCTGTTTGTCTGAATAGACGAACACATTCATAATACGGACTACCTCTGTTCTCTGGACTATTATAAGTCCATGTATGATAAGGTAGTACTGGAACTAGTACCCATGTTTCTTTGCCCATCGCAGCACTGATATGTGCAATACTAGTGCAACTTGTGATAACGATATCCAAGTTAGCGATAGCTGCCATTGTGTCTTCCCAAGAAATCAAAAAGTGTTGCAAGTCTGTTACACCTTCAGGGAGACTGACTAAATTGTGATCCTTCTGTAAACTATAGATTTGTAGTTCAGGATACTTAGATAAGTTTGTGATAAAGTTTTCAGGGAAGCGACGGAACTGTTGATGCTCAAACTTAGGGTTTCCTGCCCAGCGAATACCAACTTTAATCTTTTCGCTATTAATCATACCCTTCCAAATCTCAACGCTATCTTGTCTTGGTGTGAGATAAGGTTTGTTGGGGAAGTTGTCGAATTCATGACCTGCAATCCAACCTGAACTAAAACCAGGTACCCAATAATCATGTTGTACAGTGTTCGCTTGGTTGCGTAAGATAACTTTATCTACGCCTTCAATACGTTCAAACACTGAAACTAGTTCAGGTGCAGCCGCGAGATAAACTGCTTTAGCACCTTTCTTTTTAAAGCTAGTTGCAAATCGTGCGTGAATAATTTCATCACCATATCCACCTTCTAGCGAAATGATGATTGATTTGCCGTTGATATCGTGTTGTTCTGGATTAAATATCGGTGCATCTGTTCTTAACGGGGGTGATCCATATACGTTTAAGAATCGTCCGTTCTCAAGTAATTGACAACCTTTTTGATATTCGCCATCTTGAATCATAAACCAACCACGGTTAAAACAATGACGCATCCAGATGTCCTGTGTGTTTTTACCATTTGGGTCAAGTATCTTGTCAGAACCGATAGCTTCTAGTTTATCAGATAAAACTCTGGCTTCTTTGTGTTTTCCCTCCAGTTGGAGTTTCAACATCTCATCAATTTCATGCATGTATTGTCCTCTTATTAATAAAATATGTACTGCTTACTTATTCAGTAAAACAGTACACAAATTATTTTAACAAGCCAGCTTGTAAATTGCCTGCTGAACCGTAAGTTGCTGTTCCATCTACTAATGTTGGACTGATTACGATTGGACTTGATGTTGCTATACCTGATTGATACGATGTATTCAATCCCCAGAAATACAATGCATTGTTTGTCACACCCAAACTAGTATTATTACCTGCACTAATTTGTGTCCAACTTAATGATGACAATTGTACTGGACTTGATGTACCAGACTTGAATGAAGTAATCTGCACTGGGTTTGAACGATATAATGTATCACCCAATCCTAACTGACCCTGAACGTTAGTGCCCCAAACATAGAGTTCACCTGTCTTAGTTGTAGCTAAACTAAATAAACCGCCTGATGCAACTTTATCCCAGTCTGTTCTTGTGCTTATTTGTATAGGACTACTCTTAGTGATAGTAGTACCATCACCTAACGCCCCTTCATTGTTTCTTCCCCATGCCCATAATGTACCGTCATTTTTAATAGCTAGTGATGAGGGAGTTGCAGCGTTTCCTTGTGATATATCAGTAAACAATGAAGTTGTTGTTAGTTGTGTTGGTGCACTACGGCTACTAGCAGTAACATCAATCTGATATCCGGCGTTTGCTCCTGCACCATATACAGTACCGTCAGTTTTTAATGCTGATGCAGATGACACTCCAGCAGTGACAGAAGTAAATCCTACACCAGGCCACTTATACATGAACAACGTATTATTTACTGTGTTATTACCTATAACACCGGTACTATTACCACCGACAAAATATATATCACCGTCAATATCAATCATTGCAGAAAATAAAGTACCGGCTGCGACTTGACTCCATGAACTAGTACTAATTTGTACTGGGCTTGATTTATCAATTGCTGTACCGTCGCCTAACTGTCCGTTTGAGTTACTGCCCCAAGTAAATAATGAACCTGATGAATTGATGCCTATCATGTGCTGTGATAGTAATGCAACCTGTGTCCAACTACTTGTACCGACTTGCACTGGACTACTTCTGGATATTGTATTGTTAACCCCTAGTTGTCCAACAGTTCCCGATCCCCAAGTCCATAGAGTTCCATCGGATCTAATTGCTGCTGTATTGAAAATTCCAGCAGCCACATATGCCCAACTACCCGGTACTTGAACTGGACTTGAGCGATATATTACATCACTTTGTCCCAATTGTCCGGTATCATTGGCTCCCCATACCCATAATGTGCTATCGGCAAGTATTATTGCGGCATGACTTTGACCGGCAACAATTTGTTTAAATGAAGAAGTTGTTATAGGATTTGTTCCTGCAAAACTTCCCCAACCCCACAGTGTGCCATTAGATTTAGTTGCAATGGCATGTGAGTAACCCGTTGCTACTTTAGACCACCCTGAGCTAGCCAACTGTGTAGGAGAAACATTGAATGTCCTATACAAATTACCAAGTACAACAGGACTGCTAGTTACTGGTGTAAGTATAGGGTTATTACTGCCTAATTGACCAACATCATTCTTTCCCCAAGTATACATACTTCCAATTGATGTAACCGCAGCATCATATGATATACCAACTGAGACTTGTGTAAAACTAGAGCTATTAACTTTTACAGGGAATATAAAATATGTTGTATTACCAGTAGCAGTTGAACCATATACTGTTATCGGAGAGCTATATGTAGTTGTGTTTAGTGTAGCTAATTGCCCAGATGAGTTTATACCGGCACCATAGAAAGCACCTGTTATAGCAGTCATCATAGTGAAAGAATTACCTGCAGAGACTTGACTCCAACTACTTGCTCCTACCTGGGTAGGACTACTTCTACTCAAGGTAGAACCGATTCCTAACTGACCTGTAGTATTATCACCCCAAGCGAACAGTAATCCGTTATTACGAATACCAGAACTATGTATTGCACCTGCAGTTACGCTTGTCCAACTGCTTGCACCGACTTGTACAGGTGAGCTATATGATGTTTCAATAAGCATAGCAGTCCCTATTTGAACCGGGCTGCTTCTATGTAATGTTGTTCCGTCACCTAGTGCTGGTTCGGTTGCTGAATTAAACCCCCAAGAGAATATTGTGTCAGTATAGCCATCAGTTCTAACACCGTGTGAGAAATTATTGTAGCCTGCAGCTACTAACTTCCAACTGTCCGTACCGATCTGTATTGGACTACTTTTGGGTACTCCTGTGTTGTCACCCAAGCCACCATAAACATTATAGCCAACTGCAAATAATGCACCGTCAGCCCTTATCATTAAAGAATGAAAACGACCAATGCTAACTTGAGACCAACTACTTGTACCAATTTGTATTGGACTAGATTTATCAACAGTTGTCCCATCACCTATTCTGGCTTGTGCGTTATATCCCCACATCCATAATGTACCATCTGTTTTAATTGCTCCGCCTCCCCATTGCCCCACACTGAGTGAAGTCCAACTACCCGATAGCTGCACTGGGCTACTTCTGTGTGCGGTTGTATTGTCACCTAATCCACCAAAGCCGCCATATCCCCACATATATAGTGTGTTGTCAATTGTTAATCCACCGGCACTTTGTGCACCTGCGCTTATAAAGTTCCAACTACTTGAACCTATTTGTATTGGACTACTTCTAAGAACAACAGTACCGTCACCTATTTGTCCGTAGTTATTATTTCCCCAGCCCCATAGAGTGCCATTTGTTTTTAATGCATATTGTGCATCAGAACCGGATGCAACATGTAACCAATCAGATGATGAACCTATTTGTATTGGACTACTTCTAGAAATAACTGTACCGTCACCTAACTGACCATAATCGTTTCTTCCCCAAGCCCACAATGAGCCATCGCTTTTTATTGCGATCCTAGAATCGTAATGTGTACTCAAGGTTCTCCAACTACCTAATAATTGAACTGGATCGCTTCTAGGCTGTGTTGTAGTATCTCCTACGGTATAATATGCATTATATCCCCAAGTAAACAAAGATCCTGAATTATTATTTACATATCCTGATACAGTAACTTCAGCTATAGTATCGGGGGTAAAATTCCCTACTAGACCGGCACGATTTGAACCCCAACCCCATAGTGTATTAACTGTAGTTAATGCTAAACTATGATATGTCCCTGCACTTACCTGGCTCCAGCTATTTGTTCCTATTTGCGTAGGAGAACTTACTCTAGCAAATGATGACGCACTATTAGTTACTCCAACTTGTACTGGGCTACTTCTATATGATGTAGGATCATTAATCACATATATATTTCCTGCGCCAATTGGTGCGTATTTAAATTGTGATAATATGTTGTCCGCTAATATTAATATACCACTTGACCCTGCGGCCATATCAACAACCTTGTACCCAATATATATCGGTGTCAAACTTGTCAATGCGGTTTTACTGTTAGTACCAAACTGACCTAAACCGTTATTACCAGAAGCCCATAGTGCATTATAAGTATCTAACGCAACTACCCAGCTATCACCACTCACAACTTTAGACCAGTTTCTTGATGTGCCTATTTGCACTGGACTACTTCTATTAATAGTAGTATTATCACCTAACTGACTATTTGTGTTTAATCCCCATGCCCATAGTGTATTGTTAGGTAAAATGCCATACGATGAGTCAATACCGGCACTAATTGAAGTCCAGCTGCTTGTACCTACTTGCACTGGACTGGATCTAGATACTACAGAATTATTACCTAATTGACCGGATGAATTAAAACCCCACGCCCATAATGTACCATCGGTTTTCTTAGCAATGACATGATAACCTCCGGCGCTTATTTGACTCCAACTTCCAGCACCTGAAATTTGCACAGGGCTGCTTTTATTAATCGTTGTACCATCACCTAATTGACCGTATTGACTACTTCCCCATGACCATAATGTGCCATCAGATTTAATCGCATGAGTAGAATTGATACTAGCAGAGACACTTGACCAACTACTTGTACCTATCTGCACTGGACTACTTCTATTAATGGTAGTACCATCACCTAACTGTCCTGAAGTATTAATGCCCCAAGCCCATAATTTATAATTGCTATCAATCGCAACAGTGTGTTCTGAAAAGATAGATGCAGCGACCCATGAAGCACCCGGAGTAACTAGGTTCACTACGTTGTTAGTTACGTTAGCAACACTATTATTTCCTAATTGGCCGTAGTTATTGTACCCCCACGTATACAATAAACCATTATTAGTAATTATACCTGCAGAATTAGAGAATGCTCCACTGAATAATGTGAAACTGTATAAAGGCCCGACACCCACTTGACCGTATGTATTATCACCCCAACCATATAACATATTAGTAGATGCTTTGATAGCTAATGAATGTTTATCTCCTGCACTAGCTTGTGTCCAGCTATCAGTAGTTAATTGTGTTGGATATCTAAGTGCAGGTAGAGATGTAAGTATTCCAACTGGACTTGATTTGTTGACAAGAGTATTATCACCTAACTGTCCTGAAGTATTAATGCCCCAAGAATAAACTGAGTTGTTTATCAATCCTATTGTTGTGAGAGTTTTAACATCGACACTACTCCAACTACTTGTACCAACTTGAGTTGGGCTACTTCTACTATAGGTAGTACCATCACCGTATCCTAATTGTCCACTATTATTTCTGCCCCAAGTCCATAATGTACCATCCGCTCTGATAGCAGCCGACATATATTCTCCGGAAGATACAATTGACCAACTACTTGTACCAATCTGATATGGGCTACTTCTGTCGTATAACAGAAATGAACCAGTCGCTACTGATATAAGCTCACTTTGTGTGTAAGTACCTGAAAATCCATTACCGAGCAAGGCACCGGGATCAGTTTGATATCCGCATGATCGTACCCCATAATCGCCCCCTACGTATGTTTGTTTCCCATTCATTTCTACTAATTTATGTGTTAGACTTGATAACACCTGAACTGGGCTACTTCTTGAAACTGTAGTGCTGGACAAATCTCCGAACTGACCGAAACCATTATTACCCCAAATAAATAATTGTCCTGATGAATTAACTGCCGCAGAAGCGAAGCCACCTGTAGCAGCGGAAACCCAATTAGATAATGCGCCTATTTGTGTCGGGCTACTAGTTGATGAACTTGTAGTGTTCAATCCCAATTGACCTGCAGCATTATCACCCCAAGACCATAGTGTACCATTAGTTTTAATACCTATAGCTACCGCATATGTGATTCCACCGCCATTATCAGTTTCAAGACCTTTGACCATAGTCCAACTATCAGTACCAATTTGAACTGGACTGGATCTAGATACTGTCGAACTATTTCCAAATATACCCCTGCCATTATATCCCCATGCCCATAATGCGCCTGTAGTTTTTATAGCAAAGAAACCTAATCCATTACTGTATACCTTGCTCCAATTAGTATCAGAACTTATCTGTACAGGACTTGAACGTGCAACGGTAGTACTATTTCCCATTGAACCATACACTGATGACGCTCCCCAGGTCCATAAAGTACCATCAGACTTAATAGCGGCTATAACAAGGTCTAATGTCAATGTAATATCAATCCATTGTCCAGACCAAATTGTTGTGTTTAATTGTGTAGGGTAAGATGTGAATGCATATTCTGATCCAGAAAGATAACCTATTTGACCCCAGGTCCATAAAGTACCAGTATTTTTGTTAATTGCATAAGCGCCACCATTTTGTGCAGGTTTTCCACCCGCAACCTTTGAAAATATAAAAGTATTCGGCGATGTAGCTGTGATACCTACCGGTGTACTATACGCTGTAAGTGTACCGATACCAACTTGATACTGAAATGCACCTGTATTGCTGCCGTTGCCATTAGATCCCCATCCTATAGTAGTACCGTCATCTCTATAAACATGAAAGGACGTTTCTGAGATTCCAACAACTGATCCAAACCCATAAATTTGTCCATAGTCATTATTTCCCCAACCCCATAGTTTGTTGTCAGTAGTTAATCCCAATACATGGTTATATCCTGCACTTACACTTGCCCAACTACTTGAGTTGACCTTTACTGGTAATGCATACTGACTTAGTTCACCAAAGCTAGGAACTTGTACAGGGCTGCTTCTAAGAACACCTGTTATCCCGTTGATGACAGAACTAGAACCCCAAGTCCATAATGTACCGTCAGTTCTAAGTCCGACGTATGGAGTTCCATAGCCAAGCTGTGACCAACTACCTGCTAATTGAACTGGGCTTGAACGATTTATTGTGTCACCTATTCCCAAATCACCGTTAGTATTATATCCCCAAACCCATAAAGTACCATCTATCTTTTTAGCAGAGACTGTACCAAACGAATTTTCCATAGCACCTAACGAGCTCCAGCTACTTGTTCCTATTTGTACTGGACTGGATCTAATCACTGATGTTGCTTCATTGGTTCCCAATTGACCCCAATTGTTATATCCCCATGAGAACAAACCACCGTCTGCTCTAATTGCAAAACTAGCACTATTCCCTACACTTACCGCAGTCCATGAACTCGTTCCAATTTGAACTGGACTACTTTTACTAGTAGTAGTACCATCACCTAGTTGTCCATTTTGATTTCGTCCCCAACCCCATAGTGTACCGTCAGCTTTAATGGCTAATACTCCATCTATTAATTTTGATGAACTGATATAAGACCAAGAGCTAGAACCGATTTGAATAGGAGAGTAAACTATGGCAGTATTATTATTACCTAATTGACCGTAGTCATTGTATCCCCATGCCCAAAGAGTACCGTCAGTTCTAATTCCCAACACGGATGACAGTCCTGTTGTTATCAATGACCAAGAATTTGTGCCAATATGAATTGGACTATTTGTGGGGTTATTTGAAGCCCCGTAAATCATACCTCCAGGAGTTACACTAAGATTACTGACTGCTGTAGTGTTATTAAAAAACTGCCCTGAACCATTTGTACCAAAAGCCCAGATTGTACCAGTTGTATCTAATGCAAGAACGTAAGAGAAGCCGGCACTAACCTTTGAATATAGTCTTGTTCCCACTTGTACAGGACTACTTCTCCATGACGTGGTACCGTCACCTAACTGGCCCACATCATTTCTACCCCATGCAAATAATCTACCATTAATATCTATCGCAGCCATTGAATATTCTGTTGCTGCAACTTGGCTCCATGAACTACTACCAACTTGAACTGGACTACTTCTGTTGACTACGGTCCCGTCACCTAGTTGTCCATAAACGTTCATACCCCACGTGAATAATCTACCGGTTATATCAATTGCAATAGCAGCTTGTGTACCGGTGGCAACCATTGACCAGCTACTTGAGCCTATTTGAGTTGGACTACTACGTGCAATCGCATCACCTTGGCCCAACTGACCGTATATGTTGCCACCCCAACCCCATAATGTTCCGTTAGTATTAATTGCAAACATGGTAAAATCGCCGCCTGCATTAATTCTACCACCTTGAGCTAGTGATGACCACTTATTATAGCTAATAAGTGTAGGATTAGACTTATCCACTACCGTACCATCACCTAGTTGTCCGGCTGAATTAAAACCCCATGCATACAAATCGTTATTGCTATTCAAAGCATATGTGCTGTTGTATGTAGCAGAGATTTGTGTCCAGTTGCTATTTGAACTGAGTAGTACAGGAATGGATACTGAGGTTCCAAGACCAGCACCTAATTGACCATATGTGTTATTACCCCATCCCCACAATGTTCCGTCGGTTTTAATTGCGAGTGTATGTAGCGACCCCGCTACAACTTTGGACCATTGATTTATTTCTTCTCTTTTTTGAAACGATGTTTTGGTGGTGAACGTGCCATCACCTAATTGATAATTATTGTTGTCACCTACATACCATAAAAATCCGTCTCTATCAATACACATTGCATGACTAGCACCAGCAGAGATTGATGAGAATTCAAGTACACCGAACATTGCTTTGTTGCTATTTCCCCAAGCCCATAACGACCCATCAGCCTTGATAGAGAACGATGCATCTAATCCATTAGATGCTGCAAAAACGGCATCACCTGTTACTGTACCTTTAACAAACGTTGACGAGGATTGTGCTCCAACACCTAGTGCGTTAGAAACATTATAGCCAAACGCATATAAATCGTTTTGCGAATTTCTTAAATATAGTACGTTTGGTACTGAACCATTAAATCCATTATATATTGCGCTATATGTCAAGTTTGGAATGCCTAACATTCCCTTAGTATTATATCCCCAAGCATATAGTTGGTAATTATCATCAATACCAAATGCTGATGCAGTTGGATTAGTATAATCATTTGATAATGATATTGATCTCCAACTCTTTGTACCAATTTGCGTAGGGCTGGATACTGACGCATATAAGCTGGGAGCACCGAATGTACTTTCTACGTTTCTACCCCATGAAAACAAACGTCCGTCACTACGAATAGCACTAACTATAGACAAACTAGTTACTACTTGTGTCCATGAACTATTACCGATTTGCACAGGACTGCTTTTGTTAATAGTTGTTCCGTCACCTAAGAAACCATATGTATTCAAACCCCATGCAAATAATTTATTTGCAGTATTAATAGCTAATGTATATCCACCAGAACCGTTATATCCAGTGACTACATCAGAAAACTTTTCTGTGCTGGCCACTTGCACTGGGCTACTTTTTGTCACAGTTGTAATGTCACCCAACTGACCATTCGTATTTAAACCAGACATGTATAATGTGCCATCACTACGCAAGAAACCGGTGTGTGACGCACCAGACGCTATTTTAGACCATGAGACACTACCTAGCAATTGGTTTAGTCTATTATCTCCCCACCCGTATAACTTATAGTCAGAAGTTATTCCAACCATATGCGTACCACCTGCCGAAATTGACGACCAGCTCAAGCCAGGAACTAATATTGGGCTAATTCTAGTAGTAGTATCACCTAGACCTAATTGGCTAAATGTGTTTGATCCCCAAGTCCATAACGTACCATCAGAATTTATTGCTGCTGAAAATCCATTACCTGCTGCTACATAATTCCAGTATGATGTTCCTAAAGAAGTACCGATATTTACAGGACTGCTTGTAGGAGAAAATGACGAATTTCCCACTTCATAATTTGTATTATTACCCCAACCCCACATTGTTCCATCACTGCGTATTGCTAACACATGTGAAGATCCTGAACTGACTTGTGCCCATGAGTAAATAGGTGTCGCAGTGTTTACGTTTTCTTGTTGTTGGACTGTCTTTGCACCCCAAGACCATAATGTGTAATCATCTTGTATGCCGAATAGAACGTTAGTTGTGGTGCCACTAACACCTAATGTTCTCCAACTATAACTACCCACTTGAATTGGACTACTTCTGTTTGAAACTACTGCAGGATTACCTAACGGTGCTGTAGTTCCGTAATAGCCCCAAGCAAAAAGTTTTTTATCTGCTCGTATTGCATATGTTTGATTAAACGATGCTTGTACAGAAACGCTTATCCAACTACTTGTTCCTATTTGTGTTGGACTGGATCTAGAAACTGTAGTATTATCTCCTAATTGACCAGTAGAATTGAATCCCCATACAAACAAGCCACCGTCGGATCTAATAGCGGCTGAGTGACTCAAGCCTAAAGATACCATAGTCCAACTTTGTTGTGATGATGTAATCTGTACTGGGCTGGATCTAGAAACTGTAGTGCTATCACCCAATTTACCGTTAGCGTTGTCTCCCCATGCCCATAGATTATTAGAACTATCTAATGCAGCCGAAACGGTAGCAAAGTTGTATACTTTATTCCAAGAACGTGTACCTATTTGTGTTGGACTACTACGAGAAATTGTGTCGCCTAGACCCAACTGACCAACGTCATTCTTACCCCATGAAAATAACTTACCATCACTACGTACTGCCAATGTTGCGGCGTAGGTTGCGTCACTATAAGTTGAGACACTGATCCAACTGTTAGTACCTATTTGTATTGGACTGCTTCTCGGTAACGTGTCATTTAAACCTAATTGTCCTTGTGTGTTTTCGCCCCATGCCCATAGTGTTCCATCTATTCTAAGTGCTACTGTATGTGAGGCACCACTTGATATTTGTGCCCATGAATATATAGTAGAATAAGAGTCGCCACCTGCAACATTGTATCTGTTGTCGCCCCATGTTAAAAGAGCACCATCATATGTAACTGCCGTAGTGTTTAAGCCATTTGCAGATACATTAATATAACTACTTGTACCTATTTGTGTTGGGCTACTTACGTTTGTCAATCCACCGTCATTATTACCTAATTGACCAAAACTGTTATTACCCCAAGTAAATAACAAGCCATCACTACGGATAGCAGCAGTGTGACTAAGACCAGTAGTTACACTAGTCCAACTACTTGTACCTACTTGTGTGATACTTTGTTGAATTGCCGTTGTTGGTACTTGAACAGGGCTACTGCGATATGTATTAATTGGACCATTGTCTGCGAATCCGCCGTTAGTATTATAACCCCAAATCGCAATATCACCATTGATATTAAGAGTGGTTGCTAATCCATTCGCCTGAGGTGCGTTTATTGAAGAAGTATAACTTGTTCCAAGTAGGGTAGGTAAACTTCGTGTTACAGTATCTCCTAAACCCAATTGGCCTTTATAGTCCAGACCATTGTTGTCTCCCCATACCCACAGTGTGTTATCTGTTCTTAACGCAAATGTTGCGCGGTCTCCTGCACTAACAATAGTAAAAGAACTACCAGTTGCAATTTGTACTGGACTGCTTCTAGGATTAGTAGTACCGTCGCCTAGTTGATAACCGATATTGTATCCCCAAGTAAACAATCTACCTGTAATGTCAATAGCAGAAGTATGGTATGTTCCTGCAGAAGCAACACTCCAACTACTTGTTCCCACTTGAATAGGGCTGCTTCTAGAAATTACTGTATTATCACCTAACTGTCCATACGTGTTTAGACCCCACGTCCATAATGTGCTATCACTGCGTATTGCAACCATGTGTTGAAGCAATGCACTAACTGAAGTCCAGCTATACGGGATACCGATTTGAACGGGGCTAGACCTTGTAATATTGTTTAAGTCGCCCAGCGTTCCTGATGTGGCTGTTCCCCAAGTAAATAGTTTTCCATCACTAGTGATACCAGCTACTGTTCCAGTAAGACTATTATGCTGTGTTGCAGTAATCATTGACCAGTTGCTAGAACCTATTTGTGTAGGACTACTTCTATAAATAGTAGTACCGTCACCCATCTGACCTTGGATATTATATCCCCAAGCGAATAGTGAACCGGTATTATTAATAGCGTATGAAGTAAATGCTCCAGCAAAAATGTTAGTCCAGTTGCTTAGTGTACCTATTTGTACTAGGCTACTTCTACTCACAACAGTACTGTCACCTACCTGACCATAATCGTTTCTTCCCCAAGCCCACAATGTACCATCTTTGCGAATCGCCAGAACATGTGAATGTGAATTTACAATCTTAGTCCAATACCCTGAGTTTGCAGCACTTACACCCAATTGGCCTGCATCATTCAATCCCCAACCATATAATAAGCCATCACTTTTGATAGCCATAGTAAAATCTTTACCGGCACTAACACTAGTCCATGAGCTTGTTCCGATTTGCACTGGACTACTTGTGGCAAGAAATGTCCCGTTGCCTAATTGACCTTCAGTGTTTCTACCCCAACCCCATAGTGTTCCATCAGTTTTAATAGCCATGACATGACTAGGTCCGGCACTCATTTGACTCCAGCTATCACTTAATAGTGTGGGAGTTATTGCATATGTTGCTGGAATTGTACTAAAAGAGACTTGTACTGGACTAGACCTATTGGTACTGTTACTCATGTGTTGTCTCCCAATTTGCCAAAGTCATTGCTACCAAATGTATATACAGTACCATCAGATTTTTCTACCGCGTTATTGTTAAATCCAGCAGATGCATCAGAATATGTACCTGAGCCTATTTGCACTGGACTACTTCTATTTATCGTAGTGGAATCACCGACTTGTCCAAATTTATTATTACCCCATGCAAATAATGTGTTTGAACTAGTTATACCTATAGTATGTTGATCTCCAGCTTCAACGATTGACCAACTACCTGAACCTATTTGTACTGGGCTGCTTTCATAGACGTTGAACGTTGAAACGATTGATTCGTTAGGTGACAACTTGTTATCTGATATTAAATTTGTTCCAATTTGTACTGGACTAGATTTGTTAATTGTTGTTCCGTCTCCTAAATGACCCAAGTAATCATCTCCTATACCATACAAAGTAGAGATGTTGTTAACTTGCTTAACAAAAAATACAGAAGGATATAATGCGTTTGTTCCTCCTCCTCCGGTCACTACAGTGAAAGAACTACCTGAATCAACTAACACTGGACTAATCCTAGTAACTGTATTCGGTGTATTAAATCCTAACTGACCCGATTCATTATATCCCCAGCCGAACAACTGCATATTGTTGCTACTGATTCCATACATTGTGAATCCAACAGTTGTTATTTGAGACCAAGAATAACTTCCACTAGATAGATACGTCAATGCACTTCGATTAGTAGAATCACTAAGACCTAATTGACCATTTGCGTTTTGTCCACATACAAATAATAAACCATCATTACGTATTGCTGCTGTAGTTCCATAAGGTATAGATGCTACAAATTGCCCTCCCACAGAAACCATTGTCCAGCTCATGGGAGAACTTAATTGAACCGGGCTACTTCTTGCTGCTGTATCTCCTACACCTAGTTCCCCTGAACCATTAAACCCCCATGCAAACAATCTACCTAGTGTAGTGATTGCGGCTGAATGACTTACCGCTGCACTTACGCTGGTCCATGAACTTGTTCCGATTTGCACTGGACTGGATCTACTTAATGTAGTGCCATCACCCAAGCCACCGTAAGTTGCATTATTACCCCATGCCCAAAGCGAGCCATCATTACGAATACCTAAAGTATACCCTGGATCAATGTGTTTGTTTAATGCTACTACAGTCCAACTAGCTGACCCTACCTGAGTTGGACTACTACGAGCTATCACATCGTTTAATCCAAGTTCCCCGGCTGTGTTTCTGCCCCACATATACAAAGAACCAGTCGTAGTAATTGCCGCAGTATGAGAACCACCGGCAAAAACTTTAGACCAATTACTAGAACCCACTTGAGTAGGACTAGATTTATCAATAGTTGTGCCGTCGCCTAATTGTCCTATGGTGTTCACTCCCCATGCCCACAAGGTATTATCACTACGTACTACCAACGTGTGTCCATGACCAGACGCCACACTAATCCAACTATACATTATTATTTCCTAACTGACCAAGATCGTTTCTACCCCAAGTTATAATCTCACCGATGCTGTTTACACCTGCACTAGTTTCTCCGGCTGCACTTATTGTATTAAAAAATTCACTACTAACTTGAGTAGGGCTTGAACGAGAAGTTAGAGTTCCATCTCCAACTTGACCATATGTATTTACTCCCCATGCGTACACCATATTTCCTTCATCCAGTGCAGTTACATGTGAACCACCTACTTCTACCTCTGTCCAAAATGTATTAGTAGAAACTTGCACGGGGCTTGATCTGTTAACAGTAGTTCTATCACCAACTTGTCCACCTGAGTTTAGACCCCATGTCCATAGTGTTCTGTCTAATCTTATCCCTGCCGAATTAGTGTTTCCTGCAGCAATAAATGACCAACTACTTGTACCGATTTGCACTGGACTACTTCTTGAAAGAATACTAACGTCCCCTAACTGTCCGGATGTGTTTAGGCCCCAACCCCATAGTGTGTTTAAAGAACTTATAGCCATAGTATGACTATAACCGCCGCTTACTATACTCCAACTACTATAACCTATTTGAGTAGGCCATGATATCTTAGGTGTGGCTGCTACTGTATTAACTGTTGGTAGTGGTTGAATGTTGTTGGCTGCAAGAGCTGCGGTGTTTCCTAAAACACCAAGCGTGCCTACACCACCTCCAACCATGACACCATCAGATAATAATGCTAACGTATAAGCATTACCAGCTGATATAGCAGTAATATTAGATGTGTTAATCAATATAGGGGAACTTAATCTCACATCAAGTAATGTAGGAGAAGTTCTGGTAGTTTCTGTTATTGACAATAATTGCCCACCGGAACCTACACCCCAAGTATACATATTGTTATTAGTTGTTAATCCAACACTATGTGATAGTCCTGCATCAACCTGAGACCAACTAAGTGTGCTTATCTGTACAGGACTTGACCTATTAATTGTAGTACCATCTCCAACTTGATATGAAGAATTAAATCCCCATGCAAACAACATATAATTTGAATTGATAGCTACTGCGTGAGATGAACCAGCACCTATTGCTAACCAACTACTAGAACCTATTTGTACAGGGCTACTTCTGTTGACTACGGTCCCGTCACCTAGTTGACCCGCATTATTTGATCCCCAACTATACAATTTTCCATCTGTCTTTATACCATAAGATGTGAATGCTGATTTTGCAGTTGCTATAGTAGTCCAACTTCCCCCACCACTGACTTGTACCGGGCTGCTAGTGCTGGCAGCAAGTCCAGTACCAAGCGCACCAGATGCGCCGTTACCGAACGCAAACAATTGATTAACCGAATTGATTGCTAAACTATAGTTGTTACCTGCACTTATTGCTATCCAACTACCAGTGCCTAGTTGTGTTGGGCTACTTCTTGATATTGAATTCCCGTGGCCTAGTTGACCAGAAGTATTAAAACCCCATGCCCATAATGTATAATCTGAACGTATAGCCAAAGAATGTGTTAGACCAGCACTTGCTTGAATCCAACTATAGCGGATGTCCCCTGTACCGCCGTTTACTAAAACAGGACTTGACTTAGTGGTAGCGACACCGTCACCCAACTGACCAGTTGTACCTTGACCCCATGCCCATAATGAATCATCGCTGCGTATCGCTAACGTATGCGATACCCCTGCGGAAATTTTCTTCCAAGACATAAACGTTTGGTTAGTAAGTTGACCTTCAACATTTCGTCCCCAACCCCACAACGAACCGTCATTTCTTAATGCCAAACTATGTAAACCACCTGCATTTATACTAGTCCAACTTGTATATGTCCCTATCTGATAAGGACTAGACATTTTTGCCTGTGCTGTACCGATTTGCACTGGACTACTTCTAGCTATTGCATCAGTCAACATACCTTGGCCACTAGAGTTTAGTCCGAAGAACCAAATTGAATTATCAGTTTTAGTTGCAACCGAGAATGATATGCCGCCGTATACCTTAGACCAATCTGTTTGAGATCCAACTTGCACCGGGCTACTTCTTGATATTGTATCACCTAAACCTAGTTGACCGGCTGAGTTCAATCCCCATGCAAACAATCTTCCATCTAATGTTACACCCAATGTATGTTCATTACCAGCACTAACACTAGTCCAACTACTTGTTCCTATTTGAAATATAGTACTTCTATGGACAGTGGTCGAATTTCCACCTAGTTGACCGTTTGTTGTTCCGCCCCATGTACATAATCCACCGTCAATGCGTAATGCAACAGCGTGTGTGGTACCTGCTGAAATTTGTGTATAACTGCCGCCAATAGCAGCGGCAACTGGGCTCGTGCCTGTACCAGTACTTGAACCATTAGCGAGTTGACCAAATGTATTATTACCCCATATGAGTATACGAGAGTTAGATGCTAGTCCTACTGCAAAGTTACTACCAGCTGCCACTGATGTATATGAAGTATTGTTTGTTCTATTGACTGGACTAAACGCTGACTTGTTTGTTGTAGTGCCATCACCACCTAAATAATTTGCACCGTTTTGTCCACTAAAATATAATAGACCTCCTGTATCTATGGCATAGCTCACACTGAAACCAGCAAATACTTTAGCCCACTTTCCAGAAAAAGTTGAATCCGGTGTGATTTGTCCTGCTCTGATAGGTAAATTTGAAGATGTGGGATTGAATACACCGAACTGTCCATTGACGTTTGACCCCCATGCCCACATAGTGCCATCGTCTTTGATAGCTAGAGCATGTGTATCACCGGATCCAACATATGTCCAGTTTGAGAGGTTAGTATTGCCTGCACCTACTAGCACAGGACTTGATTTGTTAGCACCTGTGCCATCACCTAGCTGACCTGAATTTCCTAATCCACTAGCCCAAATAGTACCATCATATCTTAAAACATATAAAGAAGTCGCCGGATGAGCTGATATGTTTACCCAACTGATTGTTTGTGTATTAGGCGTACCACCTATTTGATAGTTTTCGTTATCTCCCCAGCCCCAAATAGTACCATCAGTTTTTAATGCAACAGTGTGTGACAAACCTGCACTAATACTTGTATAACTATTAGTACCTGCAACTTGCACTGGACTACTTCTATTAATAGTAGTACCGTCACCTAATTGACCCGAGAAATTAAGTCCCCATGTGAAAACCTTACCGTCGCTACGTAATGCAGCAAAATGCTGACCACCATCAACTACGTTAGTCCAGTATGGTGTAGCATATGTTGCATTAGTGCCTAGTTGACCAGTAGTATTATTACCCCATGCCCACAATGTATTATCAGATTTAATTGCGACAGTATGCGTTCCACCTGCAGCAACTTTAGTCCAACTACTTGTACCTACTTGCACTGGACTACTTTTGTTGATAGTAGTACCGTCACCTAACTGTCCATTGACGTTAGATCCCCATGCGAATAAATTATTTGTTACTGTAATAGCAGTAGTGTGATACTTGCCTGCACTTACACTTGACCAACTACTTGTACCAACTTGAGTTGGTGACGATGTATAACGAATAACATTAGATAAGAATATAGGGCTGCTTTTAGCTACTAAGGTACTATCACCTAAAGATCCTGATGCGTTCAGTCCCCATGCCCATAATTGTCCTAAAGTGTCTATAGCAGTAGATGCTTGTTGTCCTATGCTAGCCATGATCCAACTATTTGAACCTACAACTTGCACAGGGCTACTTCTACCAATAGTATCGTTTGTTCCTAGGCCTGCACTCATGTTGCCCCATGTCCATAGTGTACCGTCAGCTTTTAGTGCACCTGATCCTATTGATGATCCGTATATCATAGACCAACTACTTGTACCGATTTGAACAGGGCTGCTTTTGTTTACACTTGTATTGTCGCCTAAAAATCCGGAACTATTATTACCCCAACTATATAATAAACCTGTAATTGTTTTGGCATGTGACCAAGTGTCTCCTGCGGCTACTTGTGACCAACTACTTGTACCGATTTGAACAGGGCTGCTTTTGTTTGCAATTGTATTGTCTCCTAACTGTCCGGTACTATTCCCGCCCCATGCAAACAATCTACCAACCACATCAATGGCTAACACATGCGATAAACCAGCAGAAATACTAGACCAAGAACTATTACCAATTTGCACTGGGCTAGATTTAGCGACAGTAGTACCATCACCGAGTTGTCCGAGGTTAGCTGTCCCCCAAGCAAATAATTTACCATCACTTCTTATAGCATAACTAGTTCCAGTTGAAGTATGGAAATTAGCTGCAACAAATGACCAGCTACTATTTCCTATTTGAACTGGACTATATTTAACAACCGTAGTACCGTCACCTAGTTGACCGGTGTTATTTTGACCCCAAGTAAATAATTTACCGTCAGATGTCAATCCCAGTACGTGTAAAAATCCACTTGACACAGCTACCCAAGAATAACCTATACCAGAAGGGCCATAAAAATTTCTAGTACCACCCAAACTACCATCTCCGAGTTGAGAAATACTGTTATTCCCAGCACTGAATAAAGTACCGTCACTACGTAATATAAATTTAGTAGATCCACTCGGATTAGATATCAGACTAGACCAAGTAAACACACCTTGACCTAGTTGACCCTGATTGTCGGCTCCCCAAGTCCACAAGCTACCATCACTTTTAATTGCAGCAGTATGTATTGCACCTGCACTTACAGTCGACCATGATCCTGGTAAAATTTGTGTAGGAGTTGATATATCAATTGTTAATCCAGATCCTACTTGTCCGTAATTATTTCTGCCCCATGACCAAATACTACCATCACTTTTAATCGCAGTACTGTGATTATCACCTGCTGATACTAATGACCAATTACTAGAACTAATTTGTGTAGGTGAACTACGATTGATTGTTGTGTTATCACCTAGTTGACCGAATAAATTACTTCCCCAAGCAAACAAGGTTCCATCACTACGAATAGCCAGTGTGTGACTACCACCCGGTGCTATTTGACTCCAACTAACGTAGTTTACTGTAGGATTAACATACCCCAACATGCCAGTACTGTTATCACCCCATAGGTATAACTTGTCGGCAGAAACAACCTGACTTTGTTGTTGTATTGCTAATAGTCTAAGACCCAACAGTAAACTCATTACGGAGCTCCTGGGTCAGTTTCCGGTAAAACGAGTGTAGGGTAAACAACAGTAGATTCGTCTATGAAAGATAAATCTTGTTCGTATGTTGTTGGTAAATCTCGTAGTGCTTGTCGATATGTTTGATAAGCTAAAGTTAATGCTTCACCATTAATAGTTGCAACATCCATTAACTGCGTGAAGTCAGAAGATGCCAACAAAGCGTCACGAGTTGCTCTCAGTTTTGTAACAGCTTCATTATGTTGATTGAGTAAATTTATTTGAATTTGTTCGTCACTAAGTGGGGGAGGAGGTGAAGGTGGTTCAGAATAGGGTTTCTCAATCAATTCAATTGTTTCAGTTACAACATCATTTTCTAAGGTGTAAATTGGATTACCTAAATAATAATAGATAGGATCGTATTCTGGTTCTACTTTAACTATCTTTCTCCAACCTAAAGATTCGATAAACTCAGTATCTTCTTCTAAGTTTCTAAAATTACTGATGTTTCTCCAGTTGTTAGGGAGAAAATCATAAACACCAGTGATAGTATCATTTTCAATATGTGCGTATCGTGCCATTATAAATTCTGCCCTGAAATAAATGCTTGCCAAGAAGTGCCACCATCAACCGTAAAGAACACAAAAACATCTTTCTTACCATTAGTTGACGTTATAGTAGGGGCAGTGCCTGATGGCCATTTGAAACTTGCAGGCCAAACTACAGTTCTACTAGTACCATCTGCTACAAAAATTAATACAAATGAACTTGACATACCAGATGCTTGTACATTACTTAATGTTAATGTAGTTATATTAGCATCCAAATCTACTTCAAAAATTGAAGCCGTGTTTAAATCTATCGTCAATGTATTAGTTGAAATGGTAGGAGCGGCCTTGACTTCGGTTGCGTTATATAATGATAGGATACCGTTAACCGTTAGTCCAGCCATTGTGTAACTACCGGTATTGTCTATTCCTGAAGGTTTTACGAATGTTAGTGCCATATCTTGTATTTATTCTAGTTTAATTTAGCTTGTACGGGGTTGTAGGTGGAGTGAATGTTGTTGTGTAACGAGCATAACCTCTTGTGATTCTTATATCAGACAAATATCCATTGAAAGGAGATGTTAATCCAGTAGAATCTTGCCCAACATAGACAGCATATTGTGAGTTGTAATTTCTTGAATCTGAATAAGTTGAACCGCCTTGGGTTCCGTTAACAAATAGTTTAGTACTTCCAGAGGATCTCGCAAGTGCAATATGATACCATTGTCCAGCTGTTGGAGTCCATGCGTAGTTGATTGCATTACCTATTGTAGGAGAAATGTAATATGTTAGGTTTCCGGAAGTTAAATTCCATGAAATACCAAGTCTGTCAGTGGCTGCTCCGGTAGTTGAAATCCACATAATATCTTGTCTATTCGCAGTAGCATTAAAATATAACCAGAATTCAATAGTAAAGTCGCCGGTGCCAAATGTAAAGTTAGGACTAGATACGGCATATAATGAATCGCCGGAGCCATCAAAGTAATAACTCTGGCCACTATTAATTTGGAATGGGTTTGTATTGGTAACTTTTGTATCACCGTTTCTAGTAATAGTAAAATTATTAGTACTGTTATCTTTGAAACTGTTTGATTGACAAGTTAACAAACTTGTGCCCGATATTGCTGTTAATGGTGTTGTACTAGGAGTGAAGCTAGAGGTATATAATGCAGTGCCTTTTACTACACGGACATTTGATACATATCCTAGAAAATCAACAGACCAAGTTTGCGCTCTACCAATGTACATCAGTCCAGATGTGTTACTTTCAGTAACGTTAGTACTGACACCGGTTGTCACACCACAAGCAGTGCCATTACAATACCATGTAAGAGTTGTGCCACTACGAACTACAGCCCAGTGCTGCCATACACCGGTTGCGGGCGTTACTGTAGTAAAATAATCTGTATTACTTGCACCGCTCTGACCAGCTAATCTAATACTCATCTTATCTGTATTACCTGCCGTGTTTCTATAAATTACCCAACCACCGTATGAATCACCTAATTTTTGACCGATACAAGGTCCATAGCTTGTTGACCAAGATGCAGTCAAATACATCCAAAATTCAACTGTGAAATCACCAGTTCCAAAATTGAAATTAGAACTGTTTGGTGCGCTCAAATAATCCCCACTACCATCAAAATAGTTACTATAATAACCTGCAGTATAGGGACTAAAAGTGGTGATTTTACTATCTCCGATTGTTTCTAAATCTACGGTCCTTGACGCATCAAGTACTCCACTATCAGTTCCATTGAGAAGTATAGCTGGCTTATAAGTAGTTGAACCCACAGTAACAGAAGATGTAAACGGTGTTGATCCCGGATAGAAATTACTACTGTATAAACATACACCATTTAAAAATCTAACATCACTTACATATCCTTTAAAAACAGTATTTGTTTCACCTGGACTCATTCCCAAATTAAATGTTCCTGTATTTTGAAATGCCGCAGAACTTGTAAATGTATAAGTTTGTACCCCATTAACAAAGAATCTAAATGTGCTTCCGCTTCTTGTGTATGCAAAATGATACCATTGGTTTGAAGTCAAACCGGTTGTAAGTGAATTAGCGTTTTGTATGTTCCAACTTCCATTGTCAGAACTAACATATATCACTAGACCCGAGCTAGAAGTCCAAATCAAGTAAGGAACATACTGATACGAACTAAAGTCTCGTTGTGTGAAAATTATCTGCTGGTTAATCGTAATATCAGAAAAGTAGTACCAACCTTCAATAGTAAAGAATCCACTTGCAGGTAGTGTATTATATGCCGTATTTGTAGTTACTCTTATAAAGTCTGAATTGCCATCAAAATACATACTACCACCGTTGGTAGTAGGTGAATAAGGTACATTGGTTGTATTTGTTAAACCGAATGGATTAAATGGTCTTG